>OBYO01000280.1_pt1 | contig 33490 bp, 34 predicted proteins | sample 1476771 | NCBI WGS metagenome assembly OBYO01 (sample SAMEA2580202, study PRJEB22360) | human gut metagenome | biome: human gut; feature: human-associated habitat; material: faeces | place: Denmark | collected 2008/2010 | reverse complement strand
CCCACGCCCAACTTTCCGGTATTTCAAAGGGTACATTCTCATAATGTGACTTATCTCATTTACTTTATTACCGTACTCATTTAATTACAAATGAATTATGGAAATTAAGAAATTTGAAAACTTCTTGGCTAAGTCAGACTTGGCCAAGAACACCGTCACATCGTATCTGTGGACGGTAAATCATTTTGCCGTAAATTACGGTGAGTTTAACAAAGAAAATCTACTTGCTTACAAGGGATTCTTAGTCGAACACTTCAAGCCTCAAACCGTGAATCTGAGATTGCAGGCCATCAACAAGTATCTTGAATTTATCAAGAAGGACCGATTGAAGCTAAAGTTTGTTAAGGTACAGCAAAAAAATTTCTTGGAGAATGTAATCAGTGATGCAGATTACAAGTTTTTGAAGGCTAAATTGAAGCGAGATGGATTGACAGAGTGGTACTTTGTAGTGTGGTTCCTAACAGCGACTGGAGCTCGTGTTAGCGAGTTACTACAAATCAAGGTTGAACATGTTCAGCTTGGTTTCTTGGATATGTACACAAAGGGAGGTAAAATTCGCCGGCTTTACATTCCAAAGAAACTTCGCGATGAGGCAACAAAATGGATTGAGGAATGCGGCATCACCTCGGGGTATCTATTTCTAAATCGTTTTGGAGAACGAATTACATCACGAGGAATTGCAATGCAGCTCAAGCATTTTGCATCGAAATATGGATTAAATCCAAAGATGGTTTACCCACACTCGTTCAGACACAGGTTTGCCAAGAACTTCTTGGATAGGTTTAATGATATTGCCTTGTTAGCCGACCTGATGGGGCACGAAAGTATAGAGACAACTCGTATATACTTGCGTCGAACAGCAAGTGAACAACAACAGATAGTTGACAAAGTGGTTAATTGGTAATAATCGGAGGTACAGGCGTTTGCTCCTGTACCTCTTTTGTAATAAGTCACATTATGAGAATGTGCCCTTTGAAATACCAGAAAGCTGGTGCTGGTGTCAGTTTGGAGAGTATCTTGATGTAAGAGATGGCACACACGATTCTCCAAAATATGTTGATAAAGGTTTCCCATTTGTAACAAGTAAAAATCTCAACAATGGGAGAATTGATTTTTCAACTGCAAAATTCATATCTGAAGAAGATCACATCAATTTTTCTCAAAGATCTTTTGTAGAAGACGGAGATATTCTGTTTGCCATGATTGGAAGTATCGGCAATCCTGTCTTGGTTGTAAAAGATAGGGATTTTAGCATCAAGAATGTCGCCTTATTCAAACCCTATGACAGGAAAAATACATACATGGAGTATGTCTTGTATTATCTACATTATATTCAAGAATCATTAAGACAGGATGCTAAAGGGGGGATGCAACCATTTATCCCTTTGAACTATTTTAGAAAGGACTTGATGATCCCACTACCACCGCTGAATGAACAAAAAAAGATAGTAAGTGAACTCCAAAAACTTATAGCTCTCATTGACGAAGTCGATTATAAAGCATCAGGTATTAGGGCGGATGTAAATAAAACCAAGTCAAAAATCCTTGACCTTGCAATATCGGGTAAACTTGTGTCACAAGACCCTAATGACGAACCTGCTATTGAGCTCCTGAAGAGGATAAATCTAGACTTCGAGCCTTGTGATAACTCCCATTATGAGAATATAGAGTTTGATATTCCCCAGAATTGGGTTTGGGCTACGATTGGAGACATATTCGAACATAATACTGGTAAGGCCTTAAACGCATCAAATCCTAACGGTACTATGTTGGATTACATAACTACATCTAACCTATACTGGGATCGATTCGAACTATCTATTATCAAACAAATGCCTTTTACAGAATCTGAGATTGAGCGATGTATTGTAAGAAAAGGAGACTTGCTTATTTGTGAAGGTGGCGATGTGGGACGAGCTGCTATTTGGGATTATGACTATAATATCATGATTCAAAATCATATTCATAGACTTAGGGGCAAGGTTGATATATGCACTAGATATTTTTTCTACTTGTTTATGCACTATAAATTGCATAATCTAATTGGGGGCAAGGGAGTTGCCATACAAGGTCTATCCTCCAGAGATCTACACAATCTCATCATTCCTGTTCCATCTTTGAAAGAACAGTACGACATAGCATCTTCAATAGATTTATATTTCTCAAAGTTAGATATGTTAACAGCCGAACTATAATTCGGCTGTTATTGTGTTAAGTTGAGTGAAAATCGTTTCTATTGTAGAAACAATTTTTGTCTGCTCATTTATTGGAGGAATAGGAATTTGTATTTCTTCAATGATATTCTTGCCAACCCTCTGCTGACCAACTACACCATTAAAAGTTCCCACACATTTGCTAATAAAATACTCTGACTTAAAAAAATATAGAGCATATTCAGGTACTACTACAGATGATCTAAATACATGTAATTCTGTTGTTCCTGCACCTATACCGTTCGGCAAATCTCTCAATACAATTGATTTCCTATTTTCAAGACAAGGAGAGATCTTTGCAACAGCAACATCTCCATCTGCAAAATGGGTAAACCCAGTTTTAATAGATCCCCATTTTCGTTTTTCGTAAGAGAACGTATTTGAATATCCATCATCTATGAGAGTCATTGGAATAAATCCAGCAATAGTATTATCTTCCGCTTTATTTCTCGGATTGATAAAGAACACATCTTTAACCTTTGCTAAACACCAATTTTCAGGCAAGTTCTCATAATGGGAGTTATCACAAGGCTCAAACGCAGGATTTATCCGCTTCAGAAGCTCTATTGCAGGCTCTTCATTAGGGTCCTGTGGTACAAGTTTGCCTGATATAGCGAGGTCTAATATCTTCGACTTAGTCTTTTTACTTAGCTTGAAAATATCCTCAATATTACCATCTATAGAATCAATAAAGCGTTGCCATAAAGCAACTTCTTTTATAATTCTGTCTTGCTCAGCCAATGGCGGTAATGGTATCCAATAATTTTTAAGAATATCAAAAGGAGGAATGTTTTTAATGGCAGTGCCTTTACCATCCTTCCCAGCTTCGTTTTTGAGAATGAAATCAAAATAAAGAAGGTAAAATGGGGTAATATCAATATTATGGAGACGAATAATCATCAAAGCTTGGTTGATTATACCCGATCTAAAATCACTTGGCATTATGTATGTTTCGCCAATTGTTCCAGCACAACTAACTATGATATCATTAGGCAAAACCTCAAAGCCCTTTAACTCTTGAAATTTCTCATCAGAAATAAAGTAATGCCCTAAATTCGAATCTTTTTGTATAGCATTCTTCTGTTCATAAACCTTATATGCATCTCCATTATCAGGTATAAACATGGATTTGGTAAGACTGCTTCCAAACGGTCCTTTCTTGTAAAAAGCTAAATTATCTAACTTACACCATACCCAATTCTCTGGTATTTCAAAGGGTACATTCTCATAATGTGACTTATATGAATTAATTCTTGCAAATCAAGTTTTATACTATTTCAAATAATACATTTGTCTGACGGTTACAAAAATTATTTGTAAGCCTCGGAAAAATGCTCAGAATAGATTGGTGTTTCAGAATAGATACCATTTGTCCGAAGCAATTAGAAAAATTCTAATACCCTCGGACAAAAGCTCTGTAGATGTCTCTGATTCAGGAGTACACTTGTCAGGCCGAATCAAAAAAAGAAACCCATTTGTCCGATACTATCCGAAAAATTTGGATACCTTCGGACAAATGGGGCTCTCACATTCTAAGGTTGCTTCAACCGTTAAACATCAACATCCTTCAATGGTGCTCCATAGTTGCAATGGTAGCCCATAAATCCGCGTTTGATGCAGGGGAGGTTGAGCGTCTGGTAATACTTGTAGTCGTCATCCTCGGTGCATAGGTGTTTATACCCGTAGCGGGGCATATACTCCTTGAAGAACTGTACAAGGTCTTTGAGGAGTTCGAAGCGGTGCTCTCGCAGTTCATCGCGAAACTCGCAACGGGCGATGATGATGCTCCAGTCGGGGTAGTTGCCTACGCCTTCGCTGTACTCCCAGAAGCGGATATAGATATCCAGACTTCCCTTGTGAATACTGATGCAGATGCCATTTGCATTCCACATAACACTGCACGCATTTCTGTAACCAAATCTCTCGCATAGGTAGAGATTGAAGTCACTAATCAAGTCATTGTAATTAGCTTTGTACTCGTACATAGTCTAAAAGTTTTAATAGTTTAACAATAAATTATCACAATCTGAATCCACGCTTGCGCTGTGGCTTCTTTTTCTTCTTTACATATTGCTTTGCCAACATCTCCTCTTCGGGATCGGTGGCAGGGGCTGTTGCGAGGTCGAGTAGGCCGACACTGAGGCTACTCTCTTCGCTTGGCTCTTGGCGAGACTCCTCTCGCTGTTGGGTAGGAGTGCTGTTGCGTCTTGGGTAGATACCTGCATCAAAGGCGTTCTCTTCAAGTCGGCAAGCGATATTGACAAAACTGAATTGGCGGTCAATCTTGGAGCCGCTGAATTTATACCCATTACAGATGAACTTTACACCCTCAGCTTCACCTGTTCTGCGATTCAACTTAAACTCGGTGTCAATCTTGTAGCGTCTCAATGCCCGCCTCAGTTCGCTCCAGCTTGTGGCGTTGGGAACCTCTTGTCGCAGGGCGAGGTAGATAAAGTGTTTTACCTTGTCGTGTTCGCGAAGTCGGTGGAATTTGATATTCTCCTTACCCTCAGAGAAGTGTAGTCGGTAGCGAGCAGTCAGCATCTTGCACACCTTCTCGTTGCGGAATCGGTCGTTCTTGTCGCTTATCGTTCGCCCGTCATTATCCACTCGGTTATAGACGATATGGCAATGCGGATGGTCTCGGTCAATGTGTCGGGCAATGATAAATTGGGTGTTCTCGATACCCATCAACTTCATATAGTCGTGGGCGATTTTGAGCATCAGTTTATCATCGGTTGCGAGCCTTGCAGCATCCTCCGCAGAGAAGTTCAGCGATATGTGGCCAACGGTGTTTTTGACCTTATCGTTGAGCAGCGTTTGCAACTCAAATTGCTCTGCCATTTCCGAGGGCGTGCCCTCCACTCCGACAGCCTCCAACAGGCGCGATTTTTCTTCTTTCAGCACATAGTTCACGCATCCGCCGAACGATGTGCCTTTTACAATTTTACCTATCATCTTTTATCCGTTTTATCAGTTGTGAAATCTTCAATGCTGTGGCTTGGCACTCGTCCCTCACTCGAAAAAATCCCTGTCGGTTTGCCTGCCTTGCCAGCTGATTCAGGTTGGTGCTTTCGCCTATGAGTTTTCGTATGATGTCGAGGTTTTCGCGAGTGATTCGTTCACGCACTGTACCTTGTTCAATGAGTGAGCGTACTACCTCACTTTGACTCCGTTTACTTCGTCTGCTCAGTGCACGCAGCCAACCATATTGTTCGTCCGAAAGTCGGATTGTAATCGTATTTTTCTTTTCCATTTTCAGTTGTGTTTTTTATGTTAATCTTGTGACCATCGGGAGCTGTCTCACCTGTCTTTCAGGTGAGCAAGTTGTCGGTAAAATGTAATACACCGACATAAACTTGCTCAACTGAAAATAGACAGATTTCAGCCTTTCGGAACAAAGTCTGAAACTCCCTCTTTTCTGTTGAATTTCAAGGGTGTCTCTCTATACTTACGACCTCTAAATCGAGCGTGGAAATGAGCGTTTCAAGGTGTGGATTTCGGACAATCATTCTGCTTAAAACGGACTCTTTTGTCTCGGCTTTTAAGAGATAATCGGCAATGTCGTAACCCGCTTTTCGCTCCTCATCGGTGGCGTTATTCTCCATAAAATCGAATAGTGAAACCTCTATTCCGAGCCGCTGCATCATCTCAATTTTACCCCTCCAATAGTCGGTTGCTCCGAGGTCGGGGAAGAGTAAAACTTGCCGATTTTTCAGCACGCTCATTGCCTCTCGATTGAACGCTCCGTTCTTTCCGCCCGTTGCAATCCATAGGTATTGTGGCAGAAAATGAGAGGCAATCAAAGCACTCTTTTCGCTCTCTACAAGTGCCACTGTTTGGTGGCTGTCGGCACTCAAAAGATGCTCCCCGAAGAGGCATTGTCGCAAGTGGAATTTCTCCTTTTTCAAAAGTGAATGCACCCAAGTAATATGGTTGTGCGGCTCCTTAATTCTTCGCCCATTTTCGGGGTTGTAGAGCATCACTTTTCCTGTGCGAATACGCCCTGAAATATCGACTTGCCAAAAGACCGTTGCACCCGTCCAATGCTTAGATGAGCCGACATTGTAGCGTTGCATCAGCTCGCTTGCTGTCAACTTGCCGAGCACCGTTTTCAGGTAGTGATAAAGATGATTCTTCTCATAGTGTTGCATCGAGAGTTGCATCATCTTCGGCTCGATGAACGATGGTGGCGGTGGCTCTATTTTTGCGGGCTTTACCACAGGGCGGTAGTCATTACTGAGTCGCTCCCTTGCTTCGGGATTCTCAGCGAAGTACATCTTCGGTGTGTAATTGTAGCCGCACTTCTGTTCGTGGTTGCAGCGTCCTACATAGTCGGGGAAGCGTATCTGCTCATCGGTGTCTATGTAGCGTGCGAAACAACTTTTGCGGTGGCAGTTGGGACATATGTGCCGTGAGCTGACACCCTTGTATGGTTCTAATATGAATCGGTATCTCATTTTCTTTTTGGTTTTGTTGTTACTATCCACATTTTCGCAACTTCACAAAACCAACGGTTGCAAAATGTGGATAGTAACAAGTTATTTACCGTACTCTCCGTGATTGATTTTCTTGAATAGTGTCCCCAGATGGCGTTTCAACATCATCTTGAATGCGTGCTCCTTCATCCCGTAACTCTCTGCCAAAGCAATACCCTCTGCGGTGGTAAACCTTTGCGGTAGATGGTGGTAGATAGTGCGGTGTAGTTCATTTAGTTGCTCGTTGCCTATCGAGGTCTGTACCCTTATGGCTGTGGTGCGGAAATACTCCGCGAGTTCAATGGCTCTACGCACACTCTCGATGTCGATAGCCTCTTTGTCGCACTCTCCGCAAGTCCAACGGGCAAGTTGAATTATCAGTGCAAAGCGAATGATGTATATCTCCAACTTGCAGTATATGCCGAGCAGTGCCTCGTTACTCTCCAAATCACACTTTCGTGCATTGTCGTGCTGCCACGCATATAGTTCTCTCTTGGCCACCTCACGAAAGGGGAGAAGGTGCGACTGCAATTCGCCCTGCTCGTTTAACTCGCATTCTTGCTCGATGAGCCTATTGATAATGTGCTGCCACTCCTGTTCCAACTCTTCAGGTGTCTCTCTGTCGCTCCATCGGCTCTTCTGTACTGATTGCGGCATTACGAATAGTATGCGGTCGATAAATCCATTGCTTGCCCTCTCGCCTTTACCCAATTCTCCGAGTATCTTCTGCTGAATAGTCCCGACAACCGAGATATAGGGTCGCTTGATAAAGATTGAACTTTGCGAACTCTTACGATCCGAAATTGTCGGCTTGGCGTTGAATACCGACAACCAGAACTGCTCCTCCGAACCATTGTTGTAGCGGTTGAAGTTCTTGAACCACGCTGATAACTCGTCCGACCATAAGCACAGCCCACGAGGATTCTGTGCGTGGATAAGGCTCAACCCTTCAGGTGTGATGTCCGACACAAGAAAACGACTGCGTTTGGGTGGAATGGGAAACTCATCTTTGCCTGCCTCCAATCGCTCTTTTTTTGTCATTGACATCGTGCGCTCATACTCGGCATATTGCTCCTGATACTCCTTGTTTTGACGATAGTCGTGCTCGATAAATGGGTGAAACGCAAAACTCAAAGGATGACTTTTGTTTGCTCCCGGTCGCCCGATGAGTGCCATATATAGAATCGGACTCTCCACCCAGCCACGCTTAACCTGTGCAAGATGCGAGTTGCCGATGCTCACCGCCAACGCCGATAGCATAGCCGCAGCGATGTAGTCGATGGGATAGCCCTGCGATGCGTGCAACTCGGTGATGATGCGCTGAATCTTATGAGGAAAGACAGTGATAGGAAACTCGCCACCTGATAGTTCAGCACCCATACGCATTGCCGCACCCATTATGCCCTCTGCTGTCAATTTACTGTTCATAGCCGAGTGCATTAGAGGTTAAAGCCGCCTTTCGGTTTGCGCTTCACGCCGAGGACAATCTCTGCCGTTTGCTCTTGGAGGTTGAGTGCCTGTAACGGCTTTCGCCCCGACTCAATCCATTGCAGCAACTCATCTTCATAGAAGTAGAGTTTCTTGCCGCGCTTGTAGGCAGGGATTAGCCCTTTACGTGCGAGCGTGTAGATAGTAGGTTTCGCCTTGCGTGTGATTTGGCACGCCTCATCAATCTCGACAATGCGATGCTTGTCGATAGCGGTCTGTGGTTGCAATGCCGCCACAATTTTGTGGATTCGCTCCACCTGCTCTGTCAGATAATCCACCGCCTGCGGCAGCTTATCAAAGGTAATTTCATTTGCCATATGCGAACTGTTTTTAATGATTCGTTGGCAAAGGAAATCGGTGTTATAATGGTGAAATCACCCACCAAAATATAACTGCAAAATAACTTTTTGATGGTGGTTGGTGGTGGTAAATGGTTGATAATTAGCAGGTGTTATATGTCGTGCAGAGTTACTAATAGCTATTATCATTGCCTTATGATAAGAAAAGTATAGGACAAAATGTTTTTATGATAGGTATTACGCAAAAAAAGTTTAGCCACTATCTTACGACTGTGACTAAACCCAACAAACAAAGTGTAATAACCAATAAAAATTTACGCTATATTATCATCCAGCTTAATCCGACACTCCGATTCGGTATGCGACATCTTGCGCTCGATGGTTGAGACTTCGATGTCGCGGAGAGCGTGAGCAAAGACATTCTTAATAAATGTGGCGGTGTGAATGCGCTTTTTGCCGAATGCTTTGCCGATGTTCCAGCCGAAGTGCATCAAGTCGATGCTTTTGAGAGCTGAATCAACCGATACGGGCGATACCTCGCGTGGAGTATCGCCCAAACTATACTCTGTGATGTAGCCACACAAGCGGTCTAACTCTGCTTCGCCCATATAGGCAACCATCGTCTGCTTGGTGTAGTCGAGTACACGCTCCAACTTCGCTTGCGATGCACGCTCTTGCTTGGCGATTGCATTGGCACGCAAAACCTCATACTCCGATGGTTGTGGGGTAGTCTCGGTAATAACAATCTCCTCGGTTGGCTCGGCCACGATAGCGGGAGTCTCGGCAACAACTGCCATCTCCTCCAACTTTTGAAAAGCAGGGAAACGCATTAGGAACTTCTCCATTCGGGGCAGCAACAACTCATTGAGCGTCATTTGCAAGCTGATATAGAGTGCCGACAACACAACTACCGTTGCGAAGAATGCAACCGCTGCGCTGAACTCATCATACCCCTTGACAAGCACAAATTTTCGTGCCAATACACCAAAGAGCAATATCGCTCCAAACACGAACAGATAGAGTGCAATATATTCCGTATGTCTCTTATTCATAGTCATCTTTGTTAATTGTTCTTGGGACAAAAACAGAGCACGCCGAGAGCAGAGGAAGCACGCTTACTATGCCGAGGCGCCGCCTGTTTTCGCCGTTTTACGGCAAAGATATATGAATAATCAACACGAAAAATGGCTCTTTTGCCTTTTGACCGCACGTGTCATAGGTTGTCCTTTCGTGTCATAGCTGCTCTATTTTTACACCATATTCTACATTTGAGGAAATTTTGATTATCTTTGTTACGGCTTACGACTTTAAGCGTTAAGCCAATACATATTAGTAGACATTTATTGTCGTAATCTTTCGTACTCGAACTTGGCGGTTTAGACAAAACGAAGATTCGCAATCAGATGTCCACGCAAGGTGTATATCCTTACCACCGACATTGGCTCGGTGTGTGCGATATATCATCCGGCGTGGGCTGTCTGTGTTGCTTATTCGTTTTGTGGGCAGCCAAGGCCTGAGTACGGGATAAGTTAATGCAGTGGCCTGCGCTTTTTTATGGACTTATCTGGTAACAAGGAGTTGTTGGATAGATATTTGGTTGCCTTCTTCGCATCCCGTACAGCACCGCCTGAGGCTCTTGACCTCGCCAAGCGGTGGGCGCACGAAATTGCTCAAACTGATAAGATTGTTATTAGCGGCTTTCACTCTCCAATCGAGCGAGCCGTACGCGATATACTACTCGCTAATGGCTGTTCTGTTGTGGTTGCCCTGGGGCGTTCCCTATACCGAAAAATCCCAACACACTTGCAGACTGCTTATGATAGCAATAGGGTGTTGTTCGTATCATTCCGAGACCACTCACGCCCCTCATTCTCCAACTCTCAAACCCGTAATTGGCTCACCGCCGACCTCGCCTCGGAGGTTGTCTTTGCACCGTTCGACAACTCAAGCCAACTCTCGTCATTGCATTATAGCATTGCCCATAGCTCGACACCTTGTGCCATCCTAAAATAAAATCTGCACCACTCATCGCTGAATGATGCAGATATTAAAAAATCAATAAAGGTCACATTTCTTATCCTATCTATTCAGATAGGTCAATACTCTTTATCTTTTCAAAGTCCAAATAACGACTATAAAACCTCTTATAAATCTCGGCGTATTCAGGTGGACAGGTTTCAATTAACCCTTTGACAAATTCATCTAACGATATTGATTGCACCTTGTATCTATACTCCGAATCAAGTTCATTGACCAAAGATTTAAGCTCTCTATCGGTCGATGGGTGCCCTTTGGGCGCCATAATGATAGAGTATGACACTGCGGATATATCTATTCCATAGGTCTCGCTTAAAAGGAAATTACGATATATCTGTGTTAGTTTTATCTTTGAATCAGCGATTCTTGCCTCAATGTCTGGCTGGAAACATTTTAATTGCCTAATAATCTCTATTTCTCTCGTTTTATTAGATGCTTCATTTGCTCCAAGATTTTCAGAATATTTAGTCTCAATAGCAATAAAGCACTCCTTGCCATCAAAATCTTCAAAGCGTATAATAGCATCCATCGCACTCTTGTCACCAGTGAGTTCTTTGTAATTATCGGGGATAAATTCAAGGTCTATATCAATTACCTTCGCTATCGGAAAAGTTGGTAACGACGATCTAAGAGCAGAAGTTGTCGCACTGGGGTTTTCTTCCAACATTTTACGCAACGGACAAAAGAGATTGAAAGCCATTGGTTGGCTCGATAATAGATTGTTAAAGAGTCTATCTGCCTCGATTGTTTCATATGGTTTCTTATTCTCCACTCTACTTTTTGCATAGTCAAATATATACCTTGCAAAGAAGTTTGCTCCAGTTTCTTCTCCTGCCTCAATGTAATTCCCAAGAAAATATATTCTGTCCTTACTTGCATACGGTCGGATATTTTCTCCTATTTCAGTTCTATATATAGACTGCAATAATCTACACTCGGCAACAAACTTCGTATCACCTAAATAAGGCTCTCCATATTTACATATATCCTTCATATTTAATTAAGCTCGCTTATTTTAGACAAAGATAATACTTTATCCCTACCTTTTGCTATTTTCTCCCTACTTTAACGAAATCTTGTTGGCGGTTTCACGCTTCTTGGAGTTCACAAGGTCGGCATAAATCTGCGTGGTGGTAACATTTTTATGCGTTAGCATCTTCGATACGGTGTAAATATCTGTGCCTAAAGAGATTTGGATGACCGCATAGCTATGCCTGAAGCAGTGGAAGGTTATTTTCTTCTTTATCCCGGCCTCCGCAATCCACTGTTTTAGTGGGTGGTGTGTCATTGCGCGTGTGAGTCCTTTGAAGACCAATCCTTTGCCCCATTCGCCGCATAGTTCCAACGCTTCGTGGCTGATGGGGAGTGTTGCCTCGGTCTCGGTTTTCTCGGTGCAGATGCGGATATAGTAGCCTTGATCGGGCCCCATCTCAAAGTCGCTCCATTGCAATTTGAGTATGTCGCTGATGCGAAGTCCTGTCATACAGGCAAATAATGATGCTTGCTTCAATACAGGGATACGGCAAGGGGTGGCAGCGAGTTGTTTTACCTCATCAAGTGTTAGGTACTCCTTTTTAACCTCTTTCCACTCTATTTTTTCAAGAAAGTCATTGAGGTTTTCGCGCAGCATCTTCTCCTTGTAGGCAATCTTCAGCAGGGCGCGGAAAGTGGAGTAATATCCCGCTGCCGAATTTCGACTGATATATGAGTTGGGATGATGTATCTGCTTGCATTTCAATAGATAATCTCTAAACTTTTCGCACAGCTCAACGGTAATGTCTCCGAAGGTGCATTTACCACCGCAGAACTTCTCGAAATGGTTACAGACGCAGTCCCACTTTTCGTATCGCTCGCGTGCCTTTGCTCGGAAGTAGGCAAGAAAATCGACCTTCTGTTTGTTCTTATCTAAGAAGCCGAACTCCTCGTTTATTAGCGACTGCACACGAATACATCGTATTGCCTCCGCCTTGTTGAGCATCTCTTGGTTGAACATCCGTTGCTGCTCGTTGCGTGGCTTGGCATAGAGGTAAATACCAAGGAATTCTCGGCGGCTCATCTTCATCGTGTAGGGGTTGCGGATTGCAGGGTAGTAATCTAGATAGAGTGAAATACGGTCATTGCGTAACGCCTTTTGGCGCAGGGTTACATTTGTGCAAGTTAGTGTCATAGTCTTATATTTAATCGTTTATATTTTTTTGTTGCAAATTAAATTGGTGTTCCGATGGTGGCATCAATCACCATCAAGTAACTTTACTCAATCTTCGGTGGCTCAAAGAACTTGTCGAGTTCGGAGCGCACAATCTTTGTGTATTTGCCAACCTTAATGCGAGTGATGTTGTGATAAGCCACATAGTGGTAGAGCTGGTCGCGTGTGAGGTTGAATTTCTCCATCGCTTCGGGTATGGTGTAGTATTTCGGCTCTTCGGGCGTAGCGATGCCTTTGGCTATGTTGAAGTGCTTTTTTGAGTAATAGACTATCTTACCCTCTTTGCGTTTGGGTATTACATTCTTATACACAAAGGTGTAGATTGCCGAAAGTGTCATTCCAAACTTCTCTTGTAATTCGTGTACGCTATACCATTCGGTAATGCTTGTATCAGGGGCTTTCTTGGCAAAGTAGGAGTCGATATGCTTCTTACTCCAATATGTCTTGCCACGATTGAATGTGCGAGGGATATTATTCTCCTTCGCAATCTTGTATAGCCACGACTCCTTAATATTGTACTTTTCTTTAACCTCAGCCGTGGTGTATAATTCAGTAATAGCAATTGCATCTTTCGGTTGTCGCTTTTCGTATGGATTGGCTTTAAGCATAGCATCTATATCAGTTCGTTTTACGAATGATAATCTACTGCTTAATTTATATGCGACCAGATGACCTGCGTATATCATTTTATATACGGCTTGAAGTGATAAACCTAAAAGAGTTGCTGCTTGAGCAATTGATAAATACTCCTTGTCTTTGATGTTCTCAACTGGTTTTTCTGTCTTGACATAATGAGTTTCGTTTTCTGCTTGTTTAACTCTTTTGTCACGAACCGCCTGTTTGTAGGCTAGATTAGCACAACGATGTGAACAATACTTCGTAGATACTTTTTGAGCCTCAAACTCAACTCCACACCATTGGCAAATCTTCTTGATTCTAATGTTACTTGCTGCCATTTTACTACTGTTTTTAGTGTTTAATTCTCCTGATTTCTCCTATTTTGGTTTAACTATCTTAAACCATATTCAACCATATTCAACTTTCTCCATCACCTCGCCAACCACAAAGTGGTGGTTTTAGTGGCGAGGTACACAGGAGGTACAAAAACAGGCGTAAAAAGGCTTAGCAACGATTAACAACGATGCTTGCACAAACAAAAATAGCACCCGTAAAGAGTGCTATATTAATCATTTATGATTGATTTAACTATTTAATAATCAACTGCTTACTTGCCGATGCAAAAATGTTCGAAAATATTCCCAAGTACCATATCGTTCGTAACTTCCCCTGCAATATCGCTTAGATGGAAAATGCATTCGCGGATATCTTGTGAAACAAAATCTCCGGATAGATTTTCTGCTAGTCCTTGTTGGACCCGGTGGATGGCTTCCAAGGCATGGGTCAAAGCCTCGTAGTGGCGTATATTCGTGACAATGACATCGTTTTGGGTAACCGTGGGCAGGTTAGCGGCAGAGATTAGCATTTGCTGAAGCTTGTCGAGGTTGGTACGTCCTTTGGCAGAGATGGAGATGCATTGCACATTAGTAGCGGCCACGGTGAAACTGGAGTTGGGGATGGTTGAGGCATCTTGCACCAAATCGGTCTTGTTGAATACGAGAATGAGCCGTTTCCCTTCGCAACGGGGAAGTATTTGGGCAGTTAGTTGTGGTATCCGTGAGACGGCATTCGTGGCATCAACTATCCAGAGCACGATTTCCGCCTGCTCCAATTTCTGGAAGGTTCGCTCAATTCCTAGGTTCTCGATGGTGTCGTTCGTTTCGCGTATGCCTGCCGTATCAATAAATCGGAAAGTTATCCCACCAAGATTGACTGTGTCTTCTATCACATCGCGGGTTGTCCCGTGTATGTCGCTTACAATGGCTCGTTCCTCGTTTAGTAGTGCATTCAACAGGGTGGATTTACCAGCGTTCGTTTCGCCGATGATGGCTACGGGCACGCCGTTCTTGATGGCATTGCCTACACTGAAGGATTGTACTAAACGGGAAATTACCTGCTCTATGTCGTCTGCTAGGAGACATAGCTCGGAGCGGTCGGCAAATTCCAGTTCTTCGTGGTCGCTGAAGTCCAGCTCCAGTTCTATGAGTGATGTGAAGTGCAGCAATTGGTCGCGTAGTGAGGCCAGCTCTTTACTGAACCCACCGCGCATTTGGCTCATGGCGAGGCGGTGAGTGGCGGCAGAGGTGGAGGCGATGAGGTCGGCCACGGCTTCGGCCTGGCTTAGGTCCATTTTGCCGCCCAAGAAGGCCCGTTGCGTGTACTCACCGGGAGCGGCCAGGCGGCAACCATTGCCGATGAGCAATTGCAACACCTTCTGAAGAATATAGCTCGAACCGTGGCACATGATTTCCGTGCTATCCTCGCCCGTGTACGAGTGGGGGGCACGGAATAAGCTTACAAGTACTTCGTCTATGATGTTTTCTTCTTCATGGATATGACCGAAGGTAAGTGTGTATGGCTTGGCATCCTTCAGCTTCTTCCCCTTCCGGGCAGGGGTAAATATGCGGGATGTTATCTCTATGGCATCCGGTCCGGAGACACGGATGCATCCTATGGCTCCCCCTTGGGCGGTGGCTATGGCACAAATGGTATCTTGGTTCATTTTATCCGGCTTATTTTTATTCAGCAAAGATAATGGTTTCTTTACAAAAAAGAGAGATGGTGATTCAACTTATGGGCTTTTATCGTAAATCTGTATAAGGAATATACCTCTTTGAAATCAAGAGAGTTAGAAGAATTACCTCGTTTTCGGGTAATGAGTTGGTAACCGTTCTAATTGCCGTGGTCTGCATCGCTTTGCTTGTTCGGGAAACTCTTACGGTACAAAGGTATGAAAAATATTCAGACTGAGAAGCTGTTTTGAATTTCTCCAAAAAGTTTTTCTTGGCTTGATGTATCCGTTTTCGTGTGTGCTTTGGGCGATTTTTTGGTCCTTTCCGCTCCTGTTCTTCGTCAGATAGCCCGCTATCTTCCTCATCACAGAAGCGAAAATGCCTCAAAAACTCATCCCAAATCATCGCACGATAAATTCAAAACAGCTTCTGAAAGGATCATTCCAAAAATTATTTTAGTCAGAATATTGAGCATTCATCCTTATGCAGTCTTGGTTGGAAGCAATTAACGAACAAGGAAGCCACGGTAAAGGCAACTCCTACTCCTACCACGCCTGCCCATCCGTAATGTTGCCAAAACAGACCTGAAACGAACGTACCAGCAGAACCGCCCAGAAAGTAGATGGTCATATAAACGGTATTGACTCGGTTGATGGCGGATGCGTCAAGGGAGACCACGCTGGTCTGATTTGACAAATGGATGCATTGCATTCCTGCATCAATCAAAAGGATGGCGATTATCATCCACAAGTAGCTGTCATTTCCAAAAAATGCCAACAACCATGCAGCCAAGATAACACATCCCCCGACAATGGAGAAGAACCTTACGCCGTACTTCTGGATATAGCCGCTAATGAATACAACCGTAGACGCACCTGCCAATCCGCACAAACCGAGTGCGCCGATAATATCGTCACTCGCAAAGAAAGGCTCTTGTTTCATCCGGAAAGCAAGGCAACTCCACAATGCGAAGAACGAAGCATAAGCCAATGCTGCCCTCAAAGAAGCGATACGCAAGTATGGGTATTTGTAGAGCAGGCGCAGCAAGGATTTCATCAATCCTGCATAAGTTTCTTGTGAACGGGCAGACAGCACGGGCAGCATCTTGTAAATCATCAGAAAGCATCCAAGCATAAACGCACAAGCGACGAAATAAACGGAACGCCATCCCCAAACATCAGCGAGAAAGCCACTGAATACCCGTGAACCAAGAATGCCTATTAGCAGACAGGATTGTATAATCCCCACGTTGCGCACCTTGTGTGCGGGTGCTGAATGATAAGACACCAACGGGATGAAGAACTGCGGCATGACCGAAGACGCTCCGGCAAGCAAGGATGCACCCCATACCCAATAGATGTTAGGGGCAAGTGCTATGGCAAGCAATGCGCACGATGAAACGATATAATTGGTCAATATCAGCTGCTTTCGTGAAACCAAATCGCCAAGCGGAATGACAAACACAAGTCCGACTACATAACCTATCTGGGTCAATGTCGCAACCATGCTGGCAGAAAAGTCGCTTACCCCAAAATCCTTTGCCATGCTGCCCAACAAAGGCTGGTTGTAGTAGCAGTTGGCAACGGAAAGCCCGGTAGCGACTGCCATCAGAGCCAGCAGAGGTGCCGGAATGCCATGGTTTTCTCTCAATTCATATTTCATCATTTATTCCTCCTTTCAGTATGACACAACTTTCAATCCAATCAAGGAGGCAATGAGCGTGAACAGGAAGAAAAGCCGTATGGGAGTGGCCGGCTCTTTGAAAACGAATATCCCAATCAAGACCGTGCCGACCGCTCCGATACCCGTCCAAATGGCGTATGCCGTGCCCAAAGGCAAAGTCTGAACCGCTTTGGCAAGTAATGCCATACTCAATACCGTGGAAGCCAAGAAACCGCTTCCCCACAGATAAAAACCAATACCTGATGCCTCTCTCGTTTTTCCCAAGCAGAATGTAAGGCTTACCTCAAACAATCCTGCCAAAAATAAAATTATCCAATTCATTCCTATGATTTATTAAATTCGGGTGCAAAAGTAAGCAAGTAATTTCTAACCGTTTTTTACATTTGGTAAAAACGGCTTTTGCATTTGGCAAAAAACAGCTGTTTGTATCTGTTTCTGTGCGTTATTTTATAATTTTGTACCACAACAAAATGACTTATGGATATAAAGGAAATCATCAACCTGAGATATGCCATGCCGGATGCGTCTTTGGACAAGTTGCGGCAATGCCTGACGGAAGTTTCCTATCCCAAAGGCTTCCGCGTGCTGGAAAGTGGCAAGGTGGAGAAGGACATCTTTTTCATCAAGAAAGGCATTGTCCGCGCCTATACTTCGGTGGACGGAAAGGACATTACCTTTTGGGTCGGCAAGGAAGGGGCGACTCTCGTTTCCATGAAAGGATACGTGAACGATGAGCCGGGATATGAAACGATGGAGCTGATGGAGGATTCAGTCCTGTATGTATTGGAAAGAAAAAAACTGAAAGAATTGTTTTCAGAAGACTTGTACATCGCCAATTGGGGGCGGCGTTATGCGGAAATGGAATTACTTGCCACTGAGGAACGATTGATTTCCATGTTGTCTGCCATCGCTTCGGAACGGTATAAGGAGTTGTTAGAGAAAGAGCCTGATTTGTTGCAACGGTTACCATTGGGAAGTATCGCAACCTATTTAGGTGTCACACAAGCGAGCTTGAGCAGGATTAGAGCACAAATAAAGTGACGTTTCAATCAGCGGGTAGCAAGCGGTTTTGGTCTGCCCAAAACACAAACTTGCTACCCTCCCGTTGGCATTGTTTACAAACCCAAGCCTTTGTCCTTTCTGTGCGGTGCAACCGTCCTCCTAATGGATGAGAACAGCTTGTTGAACTGCTCCTTGAACCATTCGCCAATCAGTTGCCTGTTGATGGCAAGTGCGAGTTTCGATTTGTCTTTCGGGTCCTTCACCACTTGGAAGCCTGCCCTTTCGGTCTTAAACTTCCGCTTGTGTTCCTCCGAATAGAGTTCGCCCTCGTAGAACAACGGCTTGCCGCTGATGAGCGTGGCAGTCTGCCTTTCGTTGAAGCCGACTTTAAGGCAGAACTTCTCCATATACACCAGCTCTTGAAACTGCGGAAACCATTTCTTGGCTTTTTGGATAATGGATTTTAGGAATGACACTTCCTCTTGGTGTGCCGCTTCCTTGTCCGCCATTTCCCTGCGGTACTTGGCTTGCAGTTCCACCAATTGGCGGCTGTGTTCCTCCTGCTGCCGCTCCATCTGCTTTTGCAATAATTCGATACTCTCGTCACGGGCGGCAACCTCGCCTTGCAAGGTTCGGTTGTCGGCTTCCAACTCTTTCAGTCTGCCGCTACCCAAAAGAGAACCTACTTTTGCCACGAGTGCCGCTTTCGCCTCGGTCTTGGCGGCTTCCAGCTTCTCCGACTTGATTTCTTTTTTGACTTCGTCAAGTTCCTGCTTTGCCTGTTGGCGTTCGGTCTGCAACTGCTGCACGTTGGCTTCAAGCTCTCCCGTCTGCCGTTTCAGGTCACGGTAGTATTGGGCGGTGGTTGTGTGCCGTGCTTCCGAACCTCGTATGCCACGCTGCAATCCGTACTTCGCCATCGCTGCGGCGTAGCTGTCGTGGTAAGCGACAAGCCTTTCACGGGTCAGGAGGTCATCGGCACACAAACGCACGGCGTTGGCTTTCTTGCGGTAGGTGCGTTTGCTGTCCGCTTGTTTCTTCTTGGCTTTCCTGCGCTCTCCCGTCACTATCGGTACGACCGTTGCATGGATGTGCGGCGTGTGTTCGTCCATGTGCAGCACTGCCGAAACGGTGTTCTCCCTGCCGAATGTGCGGTGCAGCCATTGCAGGTTGTCATCGCACCATTCACCCAGCCTGCCTTCGTCCTGCACTCTCACCATATCTTCATGCGAACCCGAAAGCACGATGCGGATTGCCCGTACTTGGTCGGGAGTAATTTTTCGTCTGATGCCTGCCGTGTGGATGCGGTGGCTTATCGCTTCGGTGCGGTCTGCCACACCGTCGGGGAACTCCACCAGTTCACGGTTGAGATGGGTGCGTGTGGGGTCGGCGTTCTTGGGCATTGTTTTGCGTTCTATGTGGTCGGATGCGCCCGTGTCAGCCGACCCTTTCGCCTTGTTGATTTGGATGCTTATGTATCCCATGTTTGTTTCTTGTTTTTTTGGTTCTACAAATTGTTTGTCGGTATCCGTCCGCCTGCGGTCGTGCCGCACGGGGCAAACGGGGGTGTCCAGAGGGGTGTAACCCCGTTGGCTCATTGGGGTGTTTTTAGCATTAGCGTCAGCGGTGCGTGAAGAAAACGCCCTAATGAGCTATGGCTTTTCGTTCCCAAAAGCCTGCGGCGGTGTCGGCGATGATGTCGGCGGATGTTGGTCGCCCTTTTCTTTTTGCCAGCCTTGTATGATATTCTGTGCCGTTGTGCCGGCATGATTGCCTGTCGGCACAACAGCATACAGACAGGGATGGTGTTGCCGTTTCCCCTGCGGACTTGATAAGGGCTGAAATTCCGATGATTTGATGATTGGATAGTCTAATATACAGACAGCTAATGCAATAACCTTTCATCAGCGTTTCATCAAACCGCTCGCCAAAAGAAAAGCGATGAGCGGCGTTGTGTTGCCTTTCTCTTTTCATCAGCCCAATCCTTTTGTTGAGCGTTTGATGAGAATGTAAGTCGCTGTCATTCTTTATGTTTATATATGCTTTCATCATTTCATCAAAATATCAGAGTGTTTCCAACTGTTCCTTGCTTACCAGATAGTAGCGTCCAATCCTCCTGACGGGCGAGTAACGGCATTCACGGTTGTAGTCGTATTGGTAGGTGGTGTAGGAAAGCGAATTGGATGCAGGGGTAAGCTTCCAGCATTCCTGCACCACTTTCCGAACCTGCGACTTCTCCACCTTTACTTGCGAGCAGACGAGCAACGGGATAATATCATTGAGGCAAAAAGAAACAGAACTGACGCCCACGCTTGCCATGATGTCGAGCAGGAGTTCCGTCATTTCTATCTCCAAACGGTTGCGGTTGCTTCGGATAATCTTCCGCAGGGCTTCCGTCTCCAGCAGCTTCGGGTTGAACCACATTCGGCTTTCTTTTTCGGTGGATAGCTGCCGGTGTTGCAGGAAATGAAGAAAAGCGGGTATCTCCGCTTTCAGTTTTTGCAGGAAGTCGGTATCATCATTCCGTAGCGGCACAATCTTCCGCACCCAATAGCGTGTTTCACCTGCGTCAATGATAACGGGCAGATGCTCGTTGTTGGAGCACAACACGAACTTGGCGAAGAAGCCTATCTCGTCACGGTCTTTGCCTTTAGCCTCCACCTTGTAGGATAGTGTGGTGCTGAGGTTCTTCAACCGTTCGCTGTCCTCACGGCGGTTGAGCAGCACCTCGTCCACCATGATGAGCAGCTTGCCCGCCCAGTCGGAATTGAACTGGCTGCGGAAGTCCTCGTTGGTGTTGAACGTCACGTTGTTCTGGAATACGGCTTTCAGGAAGTTCAGGAACGTGCTTTTGCCCGTATTCCTCTCTTCGGACACGAGCAACAGGATGGGCAGCTTCTGAACGGGATACAGATACAGCAGTTGCAGGTAGTCCATGCCCAACCCGTACTGTTCGCCGAAGATGTGTTCCACCAACGAGCGAATGCAGGGGAAATCGCCCGGCACGGGAACATGGCTTATCGGCTCGTAGAGGTTGAGGAACTTGCCGACTACGGGCTGGTAGCCTACATGGTCGGGTACGGTGCAGAAGCCGTCATACTTCGGGATGCCCGCCATGTAGTCCTTGCCGTAGTCCTGTCGCAGGGTCTCGGCGTTCCATGCGATGCGTCTCCTCACATAGCCGCCGTCAATGCGGGGCTGGTTCACAATCTTGTAGAGCGTGGTGCCTACACGGATAAATTCTTCTTTCTTTTCCATGTTTCAAATATAGGTTTTAGTGCCGCCGACACCTTGTCGGCAGGTGGATTAAACATGGTTGCAAAGCTACGGCAGGACGGCTAAAACCTTGATATGTAAAACTATGCAGAACGGCGCAAAAGAAACCGACGGATAAGAAAATGCAGTAAGATGGACAATATCAGTCATCAAAAGGCGAAAAGAAAAAGCCCGAAGAAGCGGAAAATGGTACTTCTTCGGGCAGACTTGGATTGTGTGAGTGCATGGGCGTAGTGACACGCAACCGCACTCGCTAACACTTACACGATATGCTGTTACCTAACGAAAGCCAAAGCATTTGTCTGTCTTTTCGCAAGCACAGCCTTTCCAGCAAGACATTACGCACTCTTGCGGCATTGGATGTGTTGATACGGAAAGCCAGTGCCATTACCATTGGCAGCGCATACACTTCCAAATAATAACCGTTTGGCAGCCTGATGCGCCTTTCCACTTCGCAAGATTGCAACACTCCGCTCCTATACACGGCTCGGACAGCGGCACGGAGTGTCGGGGCGATTACATCAAACAGCGTTACCAACTCCATTTCGCTCATCCACACATTGGCTATATCGGACGGTACGGCAACCCTGCCGCTTCCGTCCATCGTGATTGTTGCCCGTTTCATATCCCTGCCACCTTGATGTTACCGAATGACTTGCTCAACTTGTCGCCCAGCATCGTGAGGTCGTTATCCAGCTTCTCCACGGTTATCTTCGCATAGATTTGGGTCGTTTCGATGTTCGTATGTCCCAAAATGCGGCTTACGCTCTCTATCGGCATACCCTTGCAGAGAGCCAGGGTTGCGAATCCATGACGTGAGCAATGGAAGCTGATGTCCTTATTCACGCCGCATTCCCGTATCATCTTCTTCAACGGTTTGCAGATTGACCAATAGTTCAGATTGGGGAATACCAAGTCGTTTTCTTGGAACGGTCGGTAACGCTCGATTATCTGCAAGGGGATGTCCAGCAGCTTTACTTGGAAAGGTACGCCCGTCTTGTGACGCTTGGAGATAATCCATTTCTCGCCGTTCACCTCCACGATTCGGTCGTTGGTCAGTTCCTTGATGTCCACGAAAGAAAGGGCGGTGAAGCTCGCAAACACGAACAGGTCACGGATGTATGCCAGCTTCGGGTCTGCGAACTCGTGCGTCATTACCGCCTTCAACTCATCCTCCGTCAAAAACTCACGCTCCTTGACATTCGGGCTGATGTGGAACTGCGCAAACGGGTTTCTCGGTATCAGACCGTTGAAGTGCGCACGCATCACCACACCTTTCAGCCACATGCACTTTTCCCATATCGTGCCGTTGCGCAATCCCGCTTCCGTGGAGAGATAGACCGCAAACTCCTTGATGAAGTCGGGCGTAAGCTCCAGCATCGACATGTCGCTGCGCTTGTAGAACGACTTGATGAACGCCGCCACATAGTTCCTTGCCACTACCCTTGACTGGTAAGTCGCCAGTTTCCTGTCCTTGCCGACACGCTTCTTGAACACCTCGTTCTCACGGTCGAAGGCTTTGAGCAGCGTTTCATACTCGCCGCCTATGCCCTGATAGGCGTTGCGTACCATCTCTGCCGTCACAAACGCCTCACGGTCGGATATGCGCTGGTAGTGCTTGATGATTTGCGCCTTGATGTTGTCAAGCGCAAGGTTCGTTTCCCTTGCCTCCAAACTCTTGCCTTTGGCACGGTTGCCCTTTGCATCCCAAAGTTCTTTTGAGATGCTCCGCTTGCAACTGAACTGCGCCACCGTTCCGTTGATTGTAACCCGTCCCATGATGGGGACAGTTCCATTCTTCTCCTTGCTGCCGTTCGCATAGAACAGCACGCGAAATGTGCTCCTTGTCATACTCGTTCTTTTTTGGTTGCAAAACTATAAATCAACGAGTTAAACCTTGACAAGCAAACCTACGCAGAGCGGCGCAAACGGAACGGTGACTGTTAAATCTGCATTTCTGACGGGTAACGATTAGGAAACCGTTCTCTTTCTCCAATCCGCTTTGAAACGCTATTCAGCCCTCTATCCAACTTCCGCGATTTTCTCCTAACTACTTAATTCACAGATTACATTGCGTTAATCTGCCGAATTTTGGAGGTTTTTCCATAGATTTTATGTAACTTTGTGCAAATCGATAATGGATAGATGCTTATAAAGCCTAATCCGCCTCTGTGCCCATTGTGGGTATAGCAGGACATTGCTACACTATACAGACCAGCAACGGGCACGTCAGGCAGGATGTGATGAAGTCATTACTAAACCCTACTCCTAGGATTGGCTGAAGGAAAGGGAGGAGCATTTCTTGAAGGATACTTAGATACGGTCGAGTACTGTTTTGATAAGAGTATCTATCGTATTCTTGTATCCTGTGTTAGCTTCTTTTATCAGGCGGTTGGCAATGACCATGCATACTGTCATGGCCTTGTGCCCCATCAGACGGCTCAAGCCTGCCAGGGCAGAACTTTCCATCTCGAAGTTGGTGATGCGGTAGCTGTTGTATTCAAATTTTTCAATCTTTTCATTCTGATGCGGGTCGGCAAGCGGCACGCGTAACTCGCGTCCTTGAGGTCCGAAGAAGCCCCCGGCGGCAATCGTTACGCCACGTACCATGTCGTCTTGTGCGATGCGGTCTATCAGTTCAGCACTTGCATCAATGACGTAGGGGGCAGGGGCACACATGTTGCCGGACCATCCCATATGGTTGAGGAAGGCACGCTCCATGGGTAGGTCGCACACGGAGTTGCGTCCGGCATAGAAGTTGAGCAGACCGTCGAAACCGATGGATTTTTCAGAACATACAAATGTACCCACCGGAGTGTAGGGTTGCAAGCCGCCGCAGGTGCCGATACGTACCAGCTCAAGGCTACGTAGGCGGGGCTTTTCTTCGCGCGTCTCGAAGTCGATGTTTGCCAGGGCATCCAGTTCGTTCATCACGATATCGATGTTGTCACATCCGATACCGGTGGAAACCACCGTAATACGTTTCCCCTGGTAAGTACCGGTGATAGTCTTGAACTCGCGGCTTTCCACTTCACATTCCTTGTTCTCGAAATGGGAGGCAACCAGTGCCACCCGTCCGGGGTCGCCTACCAAGATGACTTTGTCTGCCAGCCATTCGGGCTTTACGTGAAGATGAAATACAGAACCGTCTTCATTGATGATCAGTTCGGAAGAGGCGAAATATTTCTTCATATGCTTGAGGCTTTAATCTTTTGTTTATAAATAGAAACGCCGGGAACCGATTCTTGTTCACCGGTTCCGGCGTTTCGTCAGTTACTTTTCGGGTTATTTACTCAACGGCTGGCTGGTATTGCCCGTCGTCGGTTTGGCAATGTTTTCGCGCATGGAAGTGTCGGCTTCTATATTCTTCATCCGGTAATAGTCCATGATGCCCAGATTGCCGTTGCGGAATGCTTCGGCCATGGCCTTGGGTACTTCCGCTTCTGCCTCGATAACTTTGGCACGGGCTTCCTGGGCCTTTGCCTTCATTTCCTGCTCTGTGGCTACGGCCATGGCGCGGCGTTCCTCTGCCTTGGCTTGAGCAATGTTCTTGTCGGCATTGGCTTGGTCTATCTGCAGGGCGGCACCGATATTCTTACCTATGTCAATATCAGCAATGTCAATGGACAGAATTTCGAATGCTGTTCCGGCATCCAACCCCTTGCGTAATACCAGTTTGGAGATAGAATCCGGATTCTCTAATACAGACTTATGGTTCTCTGACGAACCGATGGAGGAGACAATGCCTTCGCCTACACGGGCCAGAATCGTGTCTTCTCCGGCACCTCCCACCAATTGGCGGATATTGGCGCGCACCGTTACACGGGCTTTGGCAATCAGCTGGATACCGTCTTTGGCAACAGCTGTCACAGGAGGGGTGTCGATTACTTTGGGGTTAACGGACATCTGTACGGCTTCGAACACGTCACGGCCAGCAAGGTCGATGGCGGTTGCCATCTGGAACGGCAGCTCGATATTGGCTTTAGAGGCGGATACCAGTGCGTGTACCACCCGCTCTACGTGACCTCCGGCAAGGTAGTGTGCTTCTAGTTCGTCGCGCGTGATGTTTTGCAATCCTGCTTTATGAGCTTCAATCATGCCGGGCACAATGATATAAGGAGGGACATTACGGATGCGCATCAGGAAAAGTTGTACCAGCGAGATGTTTACTCCCGATACTTTGGCAGACAGCCACAAGAAGAACGGTACATAATGGAAGAAAAGTACCAGGAAAATAATGCCTCCTATAATGAGGAAGGCGGTTAAATACATTGTGCTTGGATCCATGAGATTAAATATTAATTGTTAGTTATAAATAGGTTGATTCCTGAAATTTCACTGCTTGAGCCGCTCCACTAAGAGGACTCCGTCGGCAATACGGTCTACGATAATCGGAGTCTTTTCGTTCAGGAAGCCGTCTGATGACTTTACTTCCACGATGTCTCCGTTGATTTCGGCATAGCCGATAAGAGCCAGGCGGGTAGTGGTTACGCCTATATCACCTACCTTGACTTTTTCCTCGGCACTACGGTCTACTTTGGAGGTGATGTTTTTTTTCAATGCAATTTTGTCGAGTGTCTTGGAGCGCATGAACCATACCAACGAGCCGATACAAGCCAGGGCAGATATGATAAGCGTAATGACACCTGCCGTGGTGCCCATATAGGCAAAGGCATAGTAGTTGGCAAAGATGATGCAACCTCCTGCCAGAAAACCGGCAACGCTGATGCCCGGAATTACGAATAATTCCACTAAGAACAAGATTACTGCTCCTATAATCAATGAGGCGATAATGAGTATATCCATAGTTGTCTTTATTTGGTGGCTTGTTTTTCCAGGTTGCGCACTTGAATGGCAGTTTGCTCCATCTCAGTGGACAATTGTCGTACACGTTGCTCCAGGTCGAGGATGGCGGCGGACATCTTGTCCTTTTCCTGCTTGTTGGCTCGGGAGTATTCCGAACGCATATCTTCCAGTTTCTCCTGCAGTTGTTTGTAGCTCTGCTCCAGCTGATTGTATTTGCCATACGAGGCTTTGGCCTGCGGGGAGCGGAAATCGTCCAGCTGGTAGTAGGTGGAGTGGTCGTCAATGATGAATTGGAAATCATGCTTCTTGGTGGTCCGCGGCTTTGCGTTGGCAGCAGTCCGAAGCCTTTCTTGGGCGGCCTCTACCGCATCGGTGTCCGTCCATGTGTCCTTGATAGAGTGAAGTTGCGCCAATGATATCATCTTGTCCGGGTCCATCCCTTCGTAGTTGTACACTTGCTTGGATGAGTTGGGAATGAATACATAGATGCATACTTTGCCTTCGGGCTGGTAGCGGTCGGAGGCAAACCATCCCAAGTCGTTGAATTCGTCGATGACGTACATATAGTCGTTGTAGGGCGAATTGAACGGCATGCCCACATTTTCCGGCATCAGATAAGAGTCGGTATTCGTATTATAACGGGTGACGAAAATGTCATATTCTCCCATCGAGCCAGGGCCATCCGAGGCATAGTAAATAGTGATACCGTCCGTAAGTACATAAGGGTAGTCTGCATTCATGGCCTCGTTGATGCTTCCGGGCAACAAGCTGCCATCACTCCATTTGTCCAGCAACTTGTTGCGCGAAAGGATACTGAGGGTGCTGTCCGGTTGCATTTCGCTATAATATAGCTTATTGCCCAGCTCCGTTTCGTATACCGTTCCGCCTTCCTTACTGGAATCATTGAAGTAGGTGTCGTACATGAACAGCTTGCCCGATTCGGGGCTGATTTTGTATGCATCCAGGAATTTTTCCTTGTCTACCACAAAGCTGTCGATGAAGCAGACCTCTTCCACGCCTTTCAGCATGCGCAAGTTGAATTTGCTTTTTTCCAATAATTGTTCGGCCTCTTCGGTGGAGCGTTTTCTCTTTCTCAGGTCGGAAATGTAGGTCTCATAAGTCTCGATGGCATCTTCGAACCGATATAGATCATTGTATGCCCGGGCCAAATAGAGTTGCCCGCTGGGGACACGTCTCTTGACGGCGCTTTCCAGGTGTTTCAAGGCTTCTGCGGGTTCGCCGGTTTCCAGGCAACATACACCGTACCATAGGTTGTAATTTCCATTGCCAGGTTGTGTCTTGACGAGTTTTTTGAAGGCGGGCTTGGCTTCTTCGTATTCTCCCTTCTCGTACAAGGCTTTGGCTTCTGCCAGGCTTTGTGCGGAAATTGTTATGCTCAAAAGGCCGAATAGAAAGAAAAGGATATATTTTTTATTCATATTGATACATGCTGATTTGTTCAGAAGGTCAAAAATACAAATTTATCGTGAATAAAGCTGGTTTCCGTAATTCTATTTTGTTAATTCTTCTTTAAATCGTTCTTTTGCCTTACTTTTGCAACCGGAAGAGCTATAATTCATAACTTATAACTCATAATTCGTATCAATGGCACGATTTACTGAAGAAGAAAAAATGTTGCGCCGCATAGACAAGCGGTTTAGCAAAGGTGTGGTGGAATATGGGCTGATAGAGGACGGCGATAAGATTCTTATCGGGCTTTCGGGAGGCAAGGACTCTTTGGCGCTGGTGGAATTGTTGGCACGGCGTGCCCGTGTCTATAAACCCCGTTTTTCCGTTGTCGCCGTACATGTAGTGATGAAGAATATACCTTATCAAAGCGATGTGGACTATCTGAGGGAGTACGTAGAGTCGTGGGGAGTGCCTTTTGTTCTCTTTGAAACGGAGTTTGATGCCACGACAGATACCCGCAAGTCTCCTTGTTTTCTTTGCTCTTGGAATAGGCGGAAGGCATTGTTTACCGTAGCCAAGGAGCAGGGATGCAATAAAATCGCGTTAGGCCATCACATGGATGATATTCTGGAGACCTTGCTGATGAATATCACCTATCAGGGAGCGTTCAGCTCTATGCCCCCCCGGCTGGTAATGAAGAAGTTTGATATGACGATTATCCGTCCGATGTGTCTGGTACATGAGGCGGATTTGATGGAGTTGGCGCAAGTGAGGGGGTATCGTAAGCAGGTGAAGAATTGTCCGTATGAGTCACAATCCAGCCGTAGTGCAATGAAAGGCATTCTGAAACAATTGGAGGAAATGAATCCTGAGGCACGCTATAGTCTATGGGGGAGTATGACGAATGTGCAAGAGGAATTGCTGCCTGCAATCATTAATCATTAATCACTAATCATTAATCACTATATGAAAGCATTTTATACCATTTTGCTATTGATTGTATCTAATATTTTCATGACGTTTGCCTGGTATGGGCATCTGAAGCTACAAGAGACAAAAGTCATCTCCAACTGGCCGTTGTATGCCGTGGTGCTGTTTTCCTGGGTAATAGCTTTGGCAGAGTATTCTTGCCAGGTTCCGGCCAATCGGATAGGCTTTTTAGGCAATGGAGGCCCGTTCTCATTGATGCAACTCAAAGTGATTCAGGAAGTAATCACTTTGATTATCTTTACGGTGTTCACAACGGTTCTTTTCAAGGGGGAAACGCTGCATTGGAATCATTTTGCCGCTTTTGTATGTCTGGTACTGGCGGTATATTTTGTATTTTATAAATGATGGGTTAATCGCATTTGCACATTATTTCATATACTTCTCCATTCCTTTTGTTAAGAACGTTTGAAGCTTTCCTTCTTCATCCGTATAAATGAAACAGGCGTCGATATCCGGATGTGCATCCGCCACGCGTTCTGCTTCTTCCAGCCCCATCACCATGAATGCCGTGGCATAGGCGTCTGCACTCATGCAATCTTTGGCGATGACGGTGGCTGACAAGATGCTGTGCTGTACCGGATAGCCGGTACGCGGGTCGATGGTATGCGCATATTTCTTTCCGTCTTTATAGTAGTAGTTGCGATAATTGCCCGATGTAGCCATGCCTAAATCCGTGACTTGCAGCACTGCTTGCAGTTCCTGGTTCACTGCCAGTGAGTCGTCTATCGGCTTGTTCAAACCGATGCGCCAAGGTCCATTTTGAGGGTTTTGCCCGTGAACAACCACTTCTCCGCCTATATCGACCATAAAGTTGCGGATACCCTTTTTCTTCAGAAGTTGGGCTATGACATCTACTGCATATCCTTTTGCCACAGCGCTGCACGAGAGCATTATACGCGAGTCTGTTTTCACCACTTTCCCTTCATCGGACAATTTTACTTTTTCGTATCCTGTCATCTCCAGCAGGCTGTCTATCATGGCAGAGTCGGGGAAGTTACCCTTCTTGAACCCAAATCCCCAGGCATTGGCAAGAGGGGCAACGGTGATATCGAAGGCACCATCGGTCTCCCGGGAGATTTCCATGCTACGTCGGAAGACGTTGGTAAAGAATGTGTCGGGCACAATGTCCTCGTTGCGGTTGATGCGCGTAATGGTCGCCGTGTCATTGAAAGGGGACAAGGAACCGTCGAAACGTTTGAGTTCCGCTTCTATCTCCGCCTTCAGATTTTGGTCACATTGATAAGTCACTTTATATACCGTACCGAATATCAGTCCGTTATCCGTCTGATAAGGAGTGACTTGGTTGTGGCGGGCAAGTATCCAGATGGTTCCCAGTACCAGTAGGGCAATCCATAAAAAATTCCGTTGTACTTTCTTTTCCATATCCTATCTGAGTTTTTACTTTTTAATTAAAAGAAGAGATGCTCTACCAATATCTTGGTACCGATGATGACGAGGATAATCCCTCCCCAAAGTTCGGCGCGCAGTCTGCGGGCTATGCCACATCCGAAACGGATGCCGAACATCAGACCGACCATCGACAAGGCGAATGATACAAAACCGATAATGCCGATGGGGGAAAGAATAGCCGAGAATTGCTTGATACCGAGGAATGCAAACGAAACACCTACCGCCAATGCATCGATGCTGGTTGCCACGGCCAGAGCGAGCACCACCTTCAGGCTGGTAGGGTCATACTCGTGCTTGCAATCTTCGTCCTTGAAGGATTCCATTATCATGCGTCCGCCCAGGAAGGCAAGGATACCGAATGCAATCCAATGGTCAATACTTTCTATCAGGTGGCTGAAAAAACTGGCGCCTATCCATCCCAGCAGAGGCATCAAAGCCTGGAAAAAGCCGAAGCTGATGGCCATCACCAGCATAGGGCGCAGCCGGGCGCGTTTCAATATAATTCCGCTGGCTATAGAAACGGCGAAACAATCCATCGCAAGTCCTACGGCCAGTAGCCAAATCTCTAACCCTGTCATAAGTCGCTTAAAGAGGTAGTTTATAAGTTATCGTATAGGTTACTCCCATCGTGTTGGAGCCATATTTCCCGAAACCGGGCACATACCACGGGTCACCGTATTCATCGGCCGAGGCAGACAATTTGAACTTGAAGCGTAGTGACCAGCCCATGTACAATGCCTTCCAGACGTGCGCCCGGATACCGACACAAAATTCCGCCCATTGCATGGAGCCTTTCATTCCTTTATGGTTATAGGGCAGGCTGCCTCCCCATATTTCGTCGTCCAGATTCGGATTGCCTACGATGCCACCGTATATCGGGTCGTCCAGTCCCAAGGCGTCTACATCGTACTTGAAGCTACTTACACCGTAACGCAAGCCTACGAGTAGCATGTGTCCGTGCTGCTTCTTGTATAGCGTGTTATAGTCCATTCCTATGCGGAAGTAGGGGGCGTTGCTTTTGTAGTGTATGCCTTTGTCACTCCAGGTGTCCGTGGAGCCATATCCCAGTTCGGCAATAGGGAAGAAGCGGTTCTTGAGGTTTACATCCACGGCCACTTCGGAACTCAGGAAATCTCCTCCAAATACGGAACTTCCGATTCCCCACAAGTCCAAGCCGACGGACATGCCGTTGTATAACGGATAGTGCACTTCTTCTTTCGCGTCCTTCTTCTCCTTCTTGGGAGGTGCTCCCTGGGGGGGGACGGTAGGATTCCCGTTCTGCGCCCGTAGGGGGAGGAACATCAGCAGGCAGAGTGCCAGACTAATAGAATAACTTAAGATTTTCCTTTCCATAGATGCCTGCTTCATTGTCTTTGATGTATATCGAGTCCAGAGAGATGCGGGTGCACGTTACGTCTGTGATGGCCTGCTTCATCTGATAGCCGCAATCCATCGATAGGAAATAGGGGGTGTTGGTGTGGCGTATCACCATCGTGTCACTCTTGGTCCGGCTATACTTGAATATCAGCTTGGTGGAATCCTCCGTATAGCGCAGTGGCAGGGAGATGTCGTGTACCTTCTTCTGGTTGTTGATGATGATGGAGTCGGTGCCGTATGCTGTGACGGTGAGCGAGTCGAGCGTGTCGTTCTCCACGTATTGGGTTTCGGGGTCTACTCTATAAAGAATGCAATTCACCATGGGGCGTGCCGTCATGGAGCAATCTGCCTCCTCCGAGCAGGAGATAGCTATGCTTATTATCGGGCAAAGGATAGCTCCGAGTATGACAAGTCTGACTAATTTTTTCATCGTTAAATGGTTTTCTCTATTTGATATTTGTTTCGTTCCGGGGCATTACGTGAAATCAGCTCTCCGAGGAATCCTGCCACGAACAGTTGTGTGCCGATAATCATGGAGGTCAACGAGAGGTAGAAGTAGGGAGAGTCCGTCACAAGGCGGTAGGGCATGCCATGGTGCATGTAGTACAACTTGCTGACACCCACTATGACCACGGCTATGAAGCCGAAGATGAACATCAGCGAACCCAGCAATCCGAAAAAGTGCATGGGCTTGATGCCGAACCGGGAAAGGAACCAAAGGGAAAGCAAGTCCAGATACCCGTTTACAAAACGGTTCAGCCCGAACTTGGTCTTTCCGTATTTGCGTGCCTGATGGTGCACCACTTTCTCGCCGATTTTCTTGAAGCCGGCGTTCTTGGCCAGGTAAGGGATGTAGCGGTGCATTTCGCCGTATACTTCTATATTCTTGACCACCTCTTTGCGATACGCCTTCAGTCCGCAATTAAAGTCGTGCAGGTTTTTGATGCCCGATACTTTGCGGGCGGTGGCATTGAACAATTTGGTGGGGAGGGTCTTCGACAACGGGTCGTAACGTTTCTGCTTCCAGCCCGATACGAGGTCATAGCCGTCTTGGGTAATCATGCGGTAGAGTTCGGGTATTTCGTCGGGGCTGTCCTGCAGGTCGGCGTCCATGGTTATCACGACGTCGCCTTGTGCTTGTTCGAAACCACAGAACAATGCCGGCGACTTCCCGTAGTTGCGGCGGAACTTAATGCCCCGTACCTTGTCCGGAGCTTGTGCCTGCAATTGTTCGATTACCTGCCAGGAACGGTCGGTACTTCCGTCGTTCACGAAAATCACTTCGTATGAAAAACCGTTGGCATTCATCACCCGCTCAATCCATGCGAACAGTTCGGGGAGTGATTCTTCTTCATTATATAGTGGTACGACAACTGAAATATCCATTGATGTATGATTTTTCTATTTTACAATTGAAATAACATTTCTTTTTGCTGTTCCGTCACTCTGCCGGAGCGTCGTCTTTCTTGCGTCTCATCACGAACAAGGCGGTGGGGAAAGCCAGTATCGAACCCCAAAACACATTGGACGATATCATCTGTAGCGTAATGTCGATAGGGCTGAGCAGTCGGGCTGTCTCCAGAGCTTCCTGATAGGTGGCGATGTACGAATCCATTCCCGGCATGTTGCTTTGGGCAAGCGTGTCTACCATCGTTTCGCACGTGTTTATCACATATCCGTGGTCTATGAATCTGAAGTAGATGTAGTGTGCCACGGCGGCAAGCAGCGCGGCAAACATATACATGAAAACGGTGAATACCCATGCATGCAGGAAGCTGATGCCGCCTCCGCATACCTGATTACGATACATCCGTGCATAATAATATCCCATAAAAGGTACGCATAGCGTGAGTCCCATGAAAAGGAAAAGTAAAAAAGGAACCGACAGCCCCACAGGAAAGAGTATGAACTTCAATATCCAGAAACCTCCCATATAGGTACCGAACAGCATTGCGTATCGTTGCATGTAACCTCTATTTTCTGCCATCTTTCTTAGAAATAATATGCAAAGGTACAAATATAGTTGGATTCAAGGGCAAGCCGATGTGTAGATTTTAAATAAATTAGAGGATTCTTTGCGGGGCAAAAAGAAAAAAGCAGGTAACACTTTCGTATCATCTGCTTTTCTTTCGAGCCTCTTGTCGGATTCGAACCAACGACCCCGAGATTACAAATCACGTGCTCT
>OBYO01000263.1_pt1 | contig 35157 bp, 30 predicted proteins | sample 1476771 | NCBI WGS metagenome assembly OBYO01 (sample SAMEA2580202, study PRJEB22360) | human gut metagenome | biome: human gut; feature: human-associated habitat; material: faeces | place: Denmark | collected 2008/2010 | reverse complement strand
GGCCGTAACTCAAGCAGGCATACGGCGAGAATCTGCCGGCGGCGGATGGCCGCGCGGCGCAGTTCCCGCACATGGGCGATGTGCTCAGATGTCAGCCTCGCTGACGGTGTTGATGCTGGCATTGCTGCCCCTTTCGCCTTATGCGGCTTGATGTCTCCGAATCGTCTGCCGTTCTCTGCATCAACGATATGCAGGGAAGGCGAATAACGATCCTGCCGGTGCTCGTCCACACGTTTCATGCCGTTGGCCGTACGTACGGGCAGCCATACAACGATAATAATCGCCACAATCACCAGCACGACGACAGTGCTCAGTGACTCATAACCCATAGAGTCAAGGATAGGAGACGTGCCGACGAACTGGGGCTTTCCGTCCGGGCGTGTCGGAGCGGAATTCTTCCGGTCGACGCTTATCTGGAACCGGCGGCGGCGAGTCTAGCGGCGAACCCTTGCCCCATATCTTCAGCCAACAGCGCAAACGTTACGTGGTCACGCCACTGGCCATTGACATACATATACCGCTCGCGCAGTCCCTCATGATGGGCTCCGACCTTACGCACCACAGCCAAAGAACGCGCATTATCCGGCAGAATGGCGATCTCCAGCCGATGCAACGCGGGCCCGAATGGGTCTCCGAGCGCCCAATCGGCAAGCATGGCTAGTGCCATCGGCGCGAATCCGCGGCCGGCGCACCGTTGATCGACCCAATAACCAACCACGCCGGTACGCATGGCACCATACACGATGGCTCCCAACGAAATCTGGCCGACGATACGCATCTGGTATTCGATGGCGAAGATCACGCCGACGCCATGCTGCTCGTTACGGCGCTGCCGCTGCACCCATTGATTGAATGTGATGGAGCCGCCACGCATCGGGTCACCGGATTCCCAAGGTGCCAGCCAGTCGTTGTTGCGCCAGCGCACTTCGTTCCAGCCGTCCTCATCATCCATGGTCAGGGGGCGCAGGACTATCGGAAAACCGGGATGGGTGAGACGTGGCGGGCGAATCTGGTGGTCCAGCTTGAACGCCTCTTTAATCGACTGGAAAACTGACACGGCCTTTATTGTAGCCATATGAAGGTCTTGCGCCGCTACCGTGGCCACTTTCGTTTTACGATGGAAACACTAGACTGTGCGGTATGAGCGAAGTGGGCAGTGGCATGAATATCGGCAGCGACTACAGCGGCACAGAGAAAACAGAGAAGACGGATAAAGCGACGCTGCGCCACCATATACTGTCTCGGCGCAAGCGCGTTCCAGCGGAAGAACGCGGAGCGGCCGGTGAATTGCTGGTGCGACGGTTCCCAGCACACATGATTCAGGATGGTCCCACAGTGGCGGCATATGTGTCGATGGGTTCGGAAATCGAAACCCGGCCACTGTTGCGATGGCTGCGGGCTCATGGCTGCCACGTGTTGGTGCCAAGGTTGGGGTCTGGGTTGGAAATTGGCTGGAGTGTGCTGGATTCATTGGAATCCTTGCGCTCGATGGATGCAGTGGGTGGCGCGAACAATGCCGGTAGCTGCAGCTCTCCCAGCACCGTCCATCACAGACCCGATGAGCCAACTGGCGCAGTTCTACCGCCCGAAGCGTTGGAGAAGGCCGATCTGGTCATCGCTCCGGCTTTGGCAGTGGACCCGCAGGTCAATCGTCTGGGGCGTGGAGCCGGCTGGTATGACCGGGCCTTGGCTCGCCGCAAGCCCGCATGTCCCCTGATTGCGGTGTGCTGGCCGTGGGAGGTGTTGGACATTGATTTGCCGGCCGAACCACATGATGTGCCGGCCGACGGAGTGCTGACGCCGGAGGGATACCGGCGGCTTAGCTCATCGGGCCTGTTGAGCTGGCCGGCCGGCCAAGATACTCGGCGCAAGCCAGACTGACCAACCAGCCACGCACACTGGCCGATGGAACCAGAGTGGCAACAGCAAGCTGGCTAGTAAGACCGTAACGCCAATGTGTCAGGGCGGCGACTAGGATATGAACGGTTGCGTGGCATGGCGTTTGGGCCATCCGCGAGAAATATGACTTTGTTGGAGGAATCCGTTGCCTACCTATCATTACCGTTGCAAGAACTGCGGCTATGACTTCACCGAACAGCAGTCGTTCAATGACGACCCGATTACCGTGTGCCCCAAGTGCTCGCAGGAGCAGGTGCGCAAGGTGTATTCCGCCGTGCCGATTGAGTTCAAGGGTCACGGCTTCTACCGCACCGACAAATCCGGCAAGTAAGGTCTGTACACCCGCTTTTCCTCTGTAAACGACGGTGTCGACGGCGGTATGCCGCGGATATTGGCACTACGGGCACTGTCTGTTGCACGGGTTTGAAGCGTTGTGGATAACTTGGCAAGCTAGAACCACATAGGTCGATTTGGCTTGCGCTTACGAAAAACTTCAGGTCACCATGGTTGCATGGTGACCTTTTCGTTTATTAAGCCGCCTGCGCGCGGCTCATTGCGGCGACGGCGCATGGCGGATGCCTTGCGCCGACTCACTGCTGCGTTGTGCGTGGGACTCGCAGTGCTGTTTGGGCTTGAAGCCGTATTGGCCGTGGTGGAGACCGAGCCGATGGTGGTGGCCGCCCGCTCGATTCGACGGGGTGACATTATTCTGGCCGCCGACGTTCAGTTGGCTGATATGCCGGTATCTGCGGCAGGCCCGTCTTGGACAGGCAATATTGAGGATGTGGTGGGCAAGGTAGCGCAAATCGATATCGAAGCAGCCGATCCCATTTCCACGCATATGGCCAGAGATGCGCCCGTAGCACCGACCGGCACTACGGTGATTGAAGTCCGCTTGGCCAGTAGCGTCGACGATGTATTGGCCGGCGATCAGGTGAGACTGGTTTCCGCCGTCGGTTGCGAAGGCGCTGATTGCACGCTGGCCGAGAACGCCACGGTGATGAATGTCGGCAAACCGGATGCGATTGGCGCATTGGGAGGCAACGACCGACTGGTGTCGTTCGCAATGCCGCCGGAGGCCGCGGCCAAGGTTATGGAGCTGCAACAGGCCGGAGCGATTATGGCCGTTGTGCGGTAGGAAGCGGAATCGGCCTTCGGCCGATACTGTGTTTCCCGCAGCCGACAGGCGGCGGAAAACACAGTGTTGGGGCGCACAGAGTGCGCCCCAACTCCTACTCGCGCTCGTTAAAAACGGCCCAATGCGGCGGCAGTTCGCCGAGGATGCGTTTGTCGTCGTCGGATTGCCGTTGTTGGTCGGTCTGCATGTCTCCGGGCTCGAGTTTGACACCGTCAGCGTCAAACTGCTCAGTGCCCTTCATCACCACGCGCTTGTGCTTGCGCGGTGTGCGCCGTGTAGCCGAGTATTCCGCCATGGTTATTCAACCTCGCGATAGATCTCACCGATACGGCTGACGATACGGTCGACTTCCTTATCGGGGTTCACGAAGGCGGCGACACTCCAGACGGTCATCACATTCCAGCCCAAGGAAATGAGATCCTGTGCCGACAAACGATGACGCCTACGCGTGGATTGCACGGACATAAAGTTCGCGTCATCGGTCTGCACGGCCAAGGCAAACGGCTTGTCCTTCAATCCCACCACGAGCGGAATCTTCACGCCCTTGTCGAATCCATAATCAACAGCAGCGTTCAGTCCTCGCGCGCGCAACCTGTCGGCGATATCGTCGAACAGCACGTTGCCGCCTGCCGCATCACGCAACGGAAGCACCGGACGGTCGTCAAGCTGTTCGGCCCACGTCAACATGGTCTTCAGGAACCGAGGACCGGATTGGTGCAGTCGTTCTTCATCCAAATCTTCGGAACCAAAGGCCGACACAATATCCAAGCTGTGGTCCGCCAATGCCAGGGCATCCAGCAACAGTCCGCGACCGCCTGTGCTTTCGAGCGGACCGAACTGCTGAAGCAGACGTCCGTGCGTGGTTTTCGCATAGCACATCGACAGAATCACGTCAGTGGCACGACCTCCGGCCACGTCACGCAAGGAAACCAACCGCACATGGCGCAGGAATCGGCCCATCGCCTTGGATTTGCCTGCCAACGACTTCAATTCGGCACCCAAGCGTGTGCGGAATGCGTCGGTCAACATCACGACCACAAGTCGATAGCTGGAAGGAACCACGGCAAAACCGGCGGCACGTTGCGTAATCAGACGCACCACTTCATCAATCTCCGGCTGGCTGGATTCCACCAGACCAGAAGACATAACCGGCACACCGCTCGCTTCCACACGGTGGAATCGCACCTCACCGGCAGCCGGCTCGGTGGCCACATCATAGCGAACAGGACCATATCCCTCGGATTCAAGGAATGCGGACAGGCGCGGCGCACGGCGAGACGGGGCAGCATCCACCTCGATATGAGGCAACGTGTCGATCAGCTGCTTGACGCTTTCGCTGGTTACCGTCGCGCAGTGGGCGATCACCACCACCTGCTGCACGCGGCCGATGATGGACAGCAACTCGATAGCGGGAATGTGCGCGCACGCATCGAGAATCGCCACATCAGCCAGCACACCCGGCTCGGTGAGTGCGGCGAGCGTACCCGGCGCGGCCACCAGAATCGGCTTGGCCGCGGCCAGAATCTCCGGATGATCACGGCGAATCCTGCTCAGCGACACACTGGCGCGCCCTGCCAGCACGGTGTGCATCTGGTTGGCTTCCTGAGTGCGGGAGAACAGCATGTCGCACAGGCGGCGCATGGATTCCTGCGACACCATCGGTCCGATGGAGCGCACGTGCTCCACATCGACCTGCGCAAAGCGGTCGGATGCGGCCTGCAGCGCGGCACCATCCTGGTTGGAGATGATGGCGGACGAACGCACAATGTCCTCAAACACGGTGGTCCACCAGGCCAGCTGCACTTCGCCGCGCACCTGCTCCACGCTCACTCGGCGAGCGTTGAGATCGGCGACCAGTTCGTTCAGTCCGGCAGAGGCGAATTCCTGCTCCAGCAGGCAACGCTCCGGCAAGGTGTCCAGTGCCTTGCGATCATCCAGCAGTGCTTTCAGGCGTGCTTCCACCTTCTCGAAATCGGCGGTTTCCAGATTGCCACCAGCGGGTGTGGTGGAAAGCACGGTATCCAGCGCGGTCATATTGCTGACCAGCGCCTCTTGGGTGGAGATGATCTCGTCGAGCTTGCTGGGCAGCACCGGCCAACCGCCGTGAGGCACGAACTGATGCCACTGCTCCCCTTGCTTGGCGACTACCTTCAACGCTTCGTGCAAGTCCTCGACCTGCGCGCCGACGCGCAGCAGATCCTTGGCTTCCTTGATGTGGCGGCGGCGCTCCCAGAATCCCATCGACGTGCCCTCGGCCTTGCGCTGGCTCTTCGGCTTGGTGGCCTCGATCATGGAGCTGATGTCTCGCTCGAAAATCTCCGGCTGGAACACGTCAAGCACTCGTCGCAGATTCTTCAAAACCGTAACCTGACGCTCCCACTCGCGGGTGGTGGGAGGAACCGGGAATCCGCAGGTCTGCACGGTGCGTGCCACCTGCTCACGGGTGGCGGGCAGGAAGCGACGCAGCAAATCGTCCACGCGCTGGTAGGCGGTTACTGCCTGTTCTTCAGTGGTGATGGACGCCTTGTACCATGCGGTGTCTTCCGGGCCGATGGTGTATTCGCCGAGCTCGCCGGCGCGTTCCATCTTGCCGATCCATGTGTCAATATCGTTGGCGATGCTCAGGGCACTTGACTCGTCAAGTCGAACGTGGGTGGCAGGGTGCGTCGGGAGCACGGAGATACGGGCCAGATTCTGAATGGTCTCGTATGCGGACACATTCCACTTATCGTTGCCCCCGTGCAGGTCGCCCAGATAGCGGGTCAAGCGCGAGCGCACGCCCACGAGTTCGTCGGCCAGCTGGTCGAATCGCTGGGTGGCGACTCCGGGCTGGAATCCGACTGCGGCAATCAGCTGCTTATCAAGCGCGGCGTTGGCGTGTTCATCGGATACATCCAGTACCTGCGCCTTCATCTCATTGGCGGAAGCCGTCTGGATGAACAGACGCTTCTGCTCGGCCACGCCGGGCACGTACAGCACGGAACGACCATTCATCAGGCAGCGCGATGCGATGGCCACAGCCTGCTCCGCGGTGCCCTTCGGGAAGGTGCCGTCGACCACGATGCTATGGCCATTGGCAGCAAGTGACGCGGCATATCGCACCGTATTGTCCACATCGCCGACTTCGTACTCGGCATGCGGGTCTACGTCGAAAGGACTGTATTGCGGAATATTGGCATCTTTGAGCGCGGTGCGGGCGGATTCGTCGCCGGCAAGCGCGTCCAACAGCACATTGCCGGTGGGGCCGTTCTCCAGCTGGTCGATGAACTGTCGGCTTTCGCTGATCATCTGCGACGAGGGGTCCATGAAGCATCCGAGCACAATCTGGCGCTCGATGGCGAAGTCGGAGATACGCTCCGACGCTTCGGACGAAATACGGGCGAACATCGCGGAAGTTTCGGGAGTGCCACTGTCATAGCTGGCACCGTCAAACAGGGAATCCTCATCCAGGAACACCCCCTGCTCACGCAATGTATTGACGAACGCGACGTTCAGGGCCACGCGACCGGTGAATCGAATGGTGGTCGACAAGCCATCATCCTCGATCGTGACGCTCACCGGGTACAACAGCACCGGCAGCGCGTTGCCCTTCCATGTGGCCACGCCGACCACGAGCGACAACTCCGCCACGCCGGAAATCCTGCGTTTGGCGGCCTGGTCATCCAGCACGCGCCCAATATGGCGTTCGGCGGCCTTAAGCACACCCGTGTCGCGGAACAACGAATCCAACCGGACATGGCCGGAAGCGAACAGCTGGGCGATGCCGGAGGGATGGGCATGGGTCATCTCCAGCTTCGCGGCCAGTTGATTCACATCCTCGAGCGGCGATGGCGGCTGCATGCTGCGGTATTGGTCACGCCAGCGACGGATGCGATTCAGACCTTCCGTGAGATTCTGGTTCTGAGTCTGGCTCTGGGTCATCTCTCGACTCACTTTCCAACCGCTTCGCGGTATTCCTGATAGCCCTTGTTGTGAGACAGGGCTTCGTCAATATCGGCCTCGCCACGGGCGGCGAGCCAAGAATACATGTCGTCGTACAGGTACGGATTCATGGCGAGGAACGCCAGCAATTCGGGATGACGGGCGACTTCGAATTGAACATTGAAATCTTGCGTGGTTTTTGCCTCGTCAGAGGTCAGGCCATCGACTTCGACTGCCGGTTCCTGTGCTTTCAGCTCGCCCTTGGCCACACGCTCGAACACCGAGCCGGGCTCGAAGACCGGAGTGTGTACGCCCGCGTGGAGTCCGATATCATATGCTTCGGATACCGACTGCTGGGCGGTTTCGGCAGCCGGCTGCTGGTCTGCTACGCCTGCTGCGGTGGCTTCTTGATATGCTTCGGCTGCGGTCCGCTGCTGATCGTCCGGTACGTCAGCTGCCGGCTGGTCGGTTTCAGACTGGGCGGTTGCCGGCTGAGCGGTCTCAGGCTGGGTGTTTTCAGATTGAGCGGCTTCGGCTTCCCGGGCGGCTTCAGGCTGGGCAACTTCAGCATGCTGTTCGACAGTGTCCGCCGGCTGAGAATCGCCGGCATTCCTGGTATTCGGAGCGGACTGAACGTTTTCGGCTGACTTGCTTGCGCCAGTCACCACATCGGATTCAACAACCGCCGCCGACGCCACTGCCGGCTCGCTTGTGCTGGGAGCGTGCTTAACAACGGCATGGGCGATGGCATCTACTGGAACAATACCGGAGATCCTGCTGTGCTTGGATGCAGGCGTTACAATCGTCGACTCAGGTTCGGTCTGCTGCTTCGGCAGTGCCACGGAGTTCATGGCCTGCTGGTTTTTGCGTTCGGTCTCCTGCTCGGCATGCTGGGCCAACGCATCCGCGAACAGATCACGGGGTATGGCCGGCTCATCGTTTTTCGTCACTGGCTGCGTGATATTCAGCGAGCCAAGTTCAAGCTCGTCGACCTTGCGTCGAACATTATCCGCGCTGAAGATGGCGGTCGGCTCGCCGGCCCGCAAATCAAGAATATCGTCGACGGACATATCCGCCGCATCCGGCTCCTGCGGTGCTTCGTGAACCGCATAGCCAAACAAATCAGGCACCTTGAGGTCGAGCGGCTTTGCCACTGGATCGTCGACACAAATGAAGTCCGCAGGCACATCGCCGAACTGCATGCGCATGGGAGACGTCGGCAACAGGAACTCGGCATTGGCCGGCAAGCGCAACAAATCGCCATTTTCCCGCACCACATACGATCCATTGGTCGATCCAAGATCACGGACCGAGGCCGTGCCATTGCTTTTTACCGTGAACATGGCGTGCCGTTTGGACATCGATTTGGTTTGATCGGCGACGTCAAGGCGGGTGTTGCCATCATCGGCAAGGGGGCGTAACGGCTTACGGCCGATTTCCACGCACTCCCCCGGCTTGACGCTGATCCGGTCGACACCGTTGATCTTCACCGTCCACTCGCTCACCGTGACCGCCTTCCTGGACACACTATTTGACCACACTACGTGCCATTGTGTCATCTTTTACCGGCTTTTGGCGGATTACTGGGCACAGAATTGACAACTTTCGCTCATTGCCAGCTTTGTGTTTCCACGCCGGATCGCGTTCTCCGCCTCGTCCTCGTCAACTAGTCTACTCAGTATGCGGAAACCCCGCAGCCTGAAACACAGGTGCGGGGTTCCTCGAAAAGCTGTGATTGCGGCTTATGCCGCACAAATCACTTGAGCTCGACGCTGGCGCCAGCCTCTTCCAGCTGAGCCTTGGCCTTCTCGGCATCTTCCTTCTTGGCCTTCTCGAGGACGGCCTTCGGAGCGCCGTCGACAAGAGCCTTGGCCTCGGCCAGGCCGAGGTTGGTGATGGCGCGGACAGCCTTGATGACCTGGATCTTCTTGTCGCCGACGGCGGAGAGGATGACGTCGAACTCATCCTTCTCTTCCTCAGCCGGAGCAGCAGCGCCAGCAACAGCGGCAACAGCGGCAACCGGAGCGGCAGCCTCGACGTCGAACTTCTCCTCGAAGGCCTTCACGAACTCGGAGAGCTCGACCAGGGTCATCTCGCCGAAGGCTTCCAGCAGCTCATCGTTGGTGTACTTAGCCATTATGGCTTCCTTTCAATCTTGGCGGCGGACGAAGTGGTAGATCCGCTGCCTAATAAACCTTATTGTTTAAATTATCGAAGCGACTGATTCATGCCGTGAGGACGTAAATCAGGCAGCCTTCTCCTGCTTTTCGCGCAGGGCGTCGATCGTGCGCACAGCCTTGGTAGGCAGAGCGTTGAACAGGTACGCGGCCTTGGCCATCGATGCCTTGATGTCGCCGGCGAATTCGGCAAGCAGCTGCGGGCGGGACTTGAGGTCTGCCAGCTTCTTGGCGCCCTCGGCATCGTAGACAGTGCCGTCAGCGGCGGCACCCTTGATGACAAGAGCCTTGTTGTCCTTGGCGAAGTCACGGATGACCTTCGCAGCCTCGATGAAGTCGCCCTTCACGAAGGTGATGGCGGTCGGGCCGGAGAGAATCTCGTCGAGACCCTCAATGCCCGCTTCCTTGGCGGCGATGCGTGCCAGCGTGTTCTTTGCCACGGTGTAGGAAGTATCGCGGCCTAGCTTTTCACGCAGATCGGAAATCTGCGGAACGGTAAGCCCGCGGTACTCGGTCAGGTAGACGGCGTCAGCGTTACGGAATTCTTCCGTAAGCTGAGCGACTACCGCTTCCTTTTCGGGCCTCTTCATGGCGTTCCTTCCTAAGTCGGCCGTTGACTTGGAGTTCGGAACTTTCGGCCGGGCAACAAAAAAGCCCTGCGCACAGGCAGAGCAATATAATCTCGCGAAGCGACCTTCGCCGGCCCTTGACGGGCTTATATCTCTCAACCTGCGCTGGCTTGGCGAACCAAACTTCGGAAATGCACTCGCGCGCACTTCAACCAACGGTCTGTGGTTTACGGATGATTAGATTACGGATGGTCAGCGACATTGCAGAATTCGGGCGTGTCGCGGGGCATTACAGCGTGGCGGCGTACTGGGCTACGGACGCGGTGACTTCCTTCAGATAGTCGAGCGAGCGACGCCAGTGGCCGGGCACCTCGATCGAATGGTTGGCATCCGGGTATTCGTGCACGTGCGGGGTGAGCGCGTTGGCGCGGGCTTGATCGTAGAACGGGTCGGCGGTGCCGGCGCAGATCAGCGGTGCCGGGCCGGAGTATCGGGAGCTGGCGGCGTGCGACTGGCCGGCCTGTTCCGCGCGGATGATCGCCCTTGCTTCGGCCACGCTCGGGGCCTCGGATTCGGCGACGATATCATCGCCGACAGCCGGCACCGGAATCACCCGGGCGGATGGATCGAAGTCGGCGTGATGCAGCACCGGGGTCAGCAGCACGAACGGCAGACCGTAGTGTGAGGCCACATGTGGGTAGGTCATCGTCGTCAGCGACTTGCCGATCAGCAACAGGCGAGGGCCGGACGGGGTGTCGGAATCACGGTTCGGCGAGCCAGCTGCGCCATCGGCCAGCACGGTAGCAGAATCATCGGCGGCAACGCCATCCCCGGAATCACCGGCTTTACCCGCGCCGGACTCGCGCGCGGCGGCCACCCAGCCGTCAATCGCCTGATTGAGGACCGGAATCACCGTGGACAGGTCGTCGGAAGCGTTGCGTACGTTCATGCGGTCGATTCGCCAGCCGGCCTCGACCAGAGCCTGGGCCGACCAGTAGAGCAGCGGACGGTCGCAGTTGTAGCCGGTGCCGGGCATCAGCAGTACGCGGCCGTACTCCTGACCGGGCTTGACGACATTCTTCTTCCAAGAGGTGATGCTGACTTCGACGGCCGGTTTCATCGCGCGCCTTCCTTCCACGGGTGTGTCCTGCGTGTCCCCTGAGTTGTTCCGAATTATTCTGGCAGTCAGTCTACTCCCGGACCCGTTCACGTTGCCTCCACAAGCTATAATCGGCCACGGTTCTGATTGGGTGCGCAGCGCCTGACGCGCGTTGGGCAGGCCGATCAGGGCGAGTCGCAATTCTCGCCGGGGCCAGCCGCAGCATTATGCACGCGGTGCGCAGCCCCGCATAAACCCAAGGAAGTAGAGAGTAAATGGAGAAGTTCTTCCATTTGAAGGAAAACGGCACGACCGTCTCGACTGAGATTCTGGCCGGCCTGACCACGTTCTTCGCGATGGCTTACATCATCGTCGTCAACCCGCAGATCCTGTCGCAGACGGGTATGCCGTGGGGCGGCGTGTTCCTGGCCACCATCATCGCGGCCATCATCGGCACCCTGGTCATGGGCCTGTTCGCCAACGTGCCGTACGCCCAGGCCGCCGGCATGGGCCTCAACGCGTTCTTCACCTACACCGTGTGCTTCGGCCTCGGCTTCAGCTGGCAGCAGACCATGTGCATGGTGTTCCTGTGCGGCCTGATCAACATCCTCATCACCGTCACCAAGATCCGCAAGATGATCATCCTGGCCATCCCGGAGTCCCTGCAACACGCCATCGGCGGCGGCATCGGCCTGTTCGTGGCCTACGTGGGCATGCTGAACGTCGGCCTGATCAAGTTCACTCCCGGCGATCCGAAGGCCGCCGCCAAGGGCGGTGCCGTTGCGGCTACCCCGGGTCTGGCCAACTTCAACGACAAGGTGCTGTGGGTCTTCCTGATCGGCCTCGTACTGGCCATTGTGTTCACCGTGATGAAGGTTAAGGGCGGCATGCTGCTGGCCATCGCCATCACCACCGTAATCGGCATCCCGTTCGGCGTGACCACCTGGTCCAACTCGCAGTCCATCAGCGAGACCTTCTCCCAGCTGCCGCAGACCTTCGGCGCGATCTTCTCCGCCGAGGGCTTCCCGGCACTGTTCTCTGATCCGACCAAGCTGCCGCTGGTCATCGTGACCATCTTCGCCTTCTCCATGTCCGATACGTTCGACACCCTGGGCACTTTCATCGGCACCGGCCGCCGCACCGGCATCTTCTCCGCCGAGGATGAGAAGGCTCTGGAGAACGGCCACGGCTTCTCCTCCAAGATGGACAAGGCCCTGTTCGCCGACTCCATCGCCACCTCCATCGGCGCCATCTGCGGCACCTCGAACACCACCACCTACGTGGAGTCCTCCGCGGGTATCGCCGCCGGCGGCCGCACCGGCCTGACCTCCGTGGTCGTGGCGATCTGCTTCGCGCTGTCCGCCTTCCTCTCCCCGGTCATCTCCGCCGTGCCGTCCGCCGCGACCGCAGGCGTGCTGGTCGTGGTCGGCTGCATGATGGCTTCCTCCTTGAATGAAATCGAGTGGGGCGACATCTCCGAAGCCATTCCGGCGTTCTTCGCGTCCGTGTTCATGGCGTTCAGCTACTCCATCTCCTACGGCATCGCCGGCGGCTTCATCACCTACTGCATCGTCAAGACCTGCAAGAAGCAGGCCAAGGACGTGCATCCGGTGATCTGGGTCGTGGCCGTGCTGTTCATTCTGGACTTCATCATCACCGCAGTGCTGTAATAGTCCTTTTCATACGGAAAATGGGCGGTTCCTTCAGTGGAATCGCCCATTTTTTATATCGACTTTCGTATCGGTTTGACGCAGATCCGCATCAGATGGCTTGGGAGAACGCGTCGACGAGCGCGGCCATCCAGTCCGTCAGGGAATCGTACTGCTCCGGCATCTGCTCGGTCAGCTCCACGATCGGAATATTGGACGATTTGGCGGCGGTGACGATCTTGCCGGTCAGCTCGGTCTCCTCCTGAATGTTGACCACCAGCAGGCCGACCTTGCCGGCCTCCAGCATGTCGGTGAACTGTTTGATGTCGGTCGGCGTTGGCTCGCTTTCGTTGGCCGTGGCACGCATGTAGCCGGTCGGTGTCGCGTCTTTGAGGCCCAGGTCCCCGGCCAGATATTCGGCGACCGATTCCGTGGCGGCATAGGCTTCGCCATCCGCCTTGCGTTTGGTCTCCGCGATTTTTCGGGCGACCTCGTCTTCCTTGGAACGCCATTGCTGGTTCAGCTTGTCGAAATCGGCCTTGCCGTCGGGCCTTGTGCCCTCGTATGCCCTGGTGATGGCCTGTGCGACCGCTTTGCGCACCGCCGCCGAGAACCAGACGTGCGGGTTGCCGCCATCCTTGACGCCACCGATCTCCGCCGCGTTGATGACTTGCGATTTGGCGGATTGCGCGGCTTTGACGGCCCATGAGTCGTACCCGGCGCCGTTGACGATGACGATTCGTGCCTTCTGCAGTTTGGCGATGTCGGACGTGGTCGGCTCATAGTCGTGCGCGTCCACGTTGGTGGAGTTGACGATGCTGGTCACCTGCACGCCGCTTCCGCCGAGCTGCTCGGCGAGGGTGCCCCATTGGTTGATGGAGGAGACGACGGAAATCGCGCCATGCGCGGAACCGGCACCGTCCTGCGACGTTCCGCAGGCAGACGCGGAAGTGAGAAGGCCGACGGAAGCGAGTACGGCAATCGCAATTCTTGCATAACGGTTCACGATGGTTCCTCCATTTTCATACGCTTCATGCTTCGGTGAATCCATCATAACCGTAACTGAGAATGATTCTCAACAGCGCGTGTCGCTTCCACAAGAAAAACAACAAACCGACGCCGAGAGCAATCTCAACGTCGGTTTGCGGGGAAAAGGAGCTGCCGATCAGCCAAAACGTACAATTACAGAGTTTCGCACAGCGAAACGCTATTAACTGGCCAGCTGAAGCTGACTCGCACCAACCCACCGGGTTGGCACTACGTTTTGGCGAATCGGCCTTATCGATCAGCCAAAACGTCCGGAGACGTAACGTTCGGCTTCTTCGTTCTGCGGGTTGTTGAACATCGTGGTGGTGTCGGTGAAGTACTCGAGGTGACCCGGCTGGCCGACGGCCTTCAGGTTGAAGAAGGCGGTGTAGTCGGCGATACGGGCGGCCTGCTGCATGTTGTGCGTCACGATCACGATGGTGTACTCGTTCTTCAGCTCGTTGATCAGATCCTCCACGGCCAGGGTGGAGATCGGGTCGAGGGCGGAGCACGGTTCGTCCATGAGCAGCACCTGCGGGTGCACGGCCACGGCGCGTGCGATGCAGAGCCTCTGCTGCTGGCCGCCGGACAGGCCGATGCCCGGATTGTCCAGACGATCCTTGACCTCGTTCCACAGGTTGGCGCCACGCAGGGCCCACTCGACCAGATCATCCGCGTCGGACTTGGAGATCTTGCGGTTGTTGAGCTTCACGCCGGCCAGCACGTTCTCGCGGATGGACATGGTCGGGAACGGGTTCGGACGCTGGAACACCATGCCGACGTCACGGCGGACGGCGACCGGATCCACATCCTTGTCGTACAGGTTCTTGCCTTCCAGCAGCACCTCGCCTTCGCAGTGGGCGCCCGGAATGATCTCGTGCATGCGATCGAGGGTGCGCAGCACGGTGGACTTGCCACAGCCGGAAGGGCCGATGAACGCGGTGACCTTGTTGGCTTCGATGTTGATGTTCACGTCTTCCACGGCCAGGAAGTCGCCGTAGAAGATGTTCAGATGGTTGACATCAATACGTTGTCCCATTTGTTTTCCTTATTGTTCTTATGTTTTCGACTATTCGACCGCGCTCAGCGTTCCGACTTGACGGCGAAGATCTTCGCCACGAGACGGCCGATGAGGTTGAGGATCAGCACGATGAGAATCAGCACAAGGGCTGCGGCCCAGGCGCGTTCCATCGGGATGGTGGTGACGCAGGCCGCGGAAGCGTTGGCCGGGCAGTTCGCGTTGAGCTTGGAATACTCCTGGTAGACGTACACCGGAAGCGTGGTCATCTGTCCGGAGAACAGATTGAAGTTCGTCGAAGCGATGTAGCCTGCGGTCATCAGCAACGGAGCGGTTTCACCGATCACGCGGGCGACGGCGAGAATCGCACCCGAAACGATGCCCGGCAGGGCGGTGCGCAGCACGATCTTCGTGATCGTGCGCTGCTTCGTGACGCCCAGGGCGTACGAGGCCTCGCGCAAATCGTGCGGCACGATCTTGAGCATTTCCTCGGACGACTTGACCACGGTCGGCAGCATCAGCAGGGAAAGTGCGACGGAGCCTTCGAAACCGTTGATGGTGCCGGGGCCGATCAGAATCGTGAACATCGAGAAGGCGAACAGGCCTGCGACGATGGACGGGATGCCGCTCATCACGTCGACCAGCAGGGTGATGACCCGTGCCAGCTTGCCACGGTTGGAATATTCCACCAGGTACACGGCGCACATCAGGCCGATCGGGATGGAGATGAGCATGGCGCCGAAGGTGATTTCCAGCGTGCCGATGATGGCGTGCAGGATGCCGCCGTAGCCGCCGGACGGGGTCGGGTTGCCGCCGACCACGCCGGTCATGTTGTAGCTCAGGAAGTTGAGGTTCAGCCTCTTGACGCCGTTGATGATGGTGGTGAGCAGCACCGAGAACAGCGGGATCAACGCCACGATGAACGCGCACGAGATGAGCGCCTTCATGGCGAAGTCCTTGCGCTTGCGGGCCGCGGTGAAGGAACGGGTCGGCTTGAACTTGTCGAAGTCGATGACGGGAGCGCCGTCCATCGGCGAAGCGTCGTTATTTGCGGCGGTCATCACACACTCGCTTTCTCGGTGAGCTTACGAGCGATGAAGTTCACCACGAAGGTAATCAGGAACAGGACCAGGCCGGTGCCGATCAGCACGGAAACACCCAGATCGTTGGCTTCCGGATACTGCGCGGCGATGTTCGCGGCGATGGTCTGGTTCTGCGAGGCCTGCAGCAGCTTGACGGAGTAGTTGAGGCCCGGGGACAGGATCATGAGCACGGCCATCGTCTCGCCGAGCGCACGACCGAGGCCGAGCATGGAGGCGGACACGACGCCGGACTTGCCGAACGGCAGGACCGCGAGCTTGACCATTTCCCACTTCGTGGCGCCGAGGGCCAGAGCCGCCTCTTCCTGAAGGCGAGGGGTCTGCAGGAAGATGTCGCGGGACATGGAGGTGATGATCGGCAGGATCATGACGGCCAGCACCACGGACACGGTGGCCACGGTACGGGAGGGATTGGCGGCGGGACCGGCGAAAATCGGAATCCAGCCAAGGTATTTGGCCACCCAATTCCAGAACGGGTAGATGGCGGGCACCAGCACCAGACCGCCCCACAGACCGTAGATAACGGACGGGATGGCGGCGAGCAGATCGACCACATAGCTCAGGGCGGTGGCGAGCTTCTTCGGCGCGTAATGCGAGATGAACAGTGCGATGCCGACCGACACGAAGAAGGAAATCAGCAGTGCCAGGGCGGAAATCAGCACGGTACCGAACAGCAGCGGTCCGACGTAGCCCCAGAAGCTGGAAGCCTTGCCGCCGGTGAAGTTGCTGATGGTCGCGCTGTTGGCCTTCTGGTCACCGCCGATCAACGGCCACGCGCGGAACAGCAGGAACAGCGCGACCGCGGCGAGCACGACGAGGATCAGGATGCCGCAGGCGTAGGCCACGCCCTTGAACACCTTATCCGCGTTCTTGCCGCTCACCGGCTGCTGTGCCGTTTTGCTTTGCGAACTCACGGGTTCTCCTTTTGGTTTGCTTGCGATTGCTTTCGATTTTTCTGGTTTTGCGTATCGTCCGTAGGTATCGTTTCAGGCCGCAGCCGTTTTTTACGCGGCTGCGGCCTGAAACCTACGGTCAGTCACCGATCACCGAAAGCGATCGCCCCACTGTGATGGGCTCACTTGGTTTTGATGGCGTCGATGGACTTGACGACCTTCTGACGCAGGGTGTTGGACATCGGAGCGGAGCCGGCTGCGGAAGCGGCGGTCTGCTGGCCTTCGTCGCTGGTCACGTAGGTGAGCCAGGACTTGACGAACTTGGCGGTGTTGGCGTCCTTGTATGCCGGGCAGGCGACGTCGTAGGAGACCAGCACGATCGGGTAGGCGCCCTTCTCGGTGGTGTTGTGGTCGAGCTTGACGACCACGCGGTTGTCACCCTTGGCGGAATCGTCGAGCGGGGAGGCGTCCACGACCTTGGCGGCGGCTTCAGCGGAGAACGGGACGTAATCGTCGCCGACCTTCACGGCCACGGTGCCCAGATCGCCGGCCTGGGAGGCATCGGCGTAACCGATGGTGCCGTCAGCCTGCTGCACGGTGGAGATCACGCCGGAAGTGCCCTTGGCGCCCTGGCCGACCTCGTTCGGCCAGTTCTCGCCGAGGTCGTAGCTCCATGCGTCGCCAGCGGCGTCCTTGACGTAGCTCAGGAAGTTCTTGGTGGTGCCGGACTTGTCGGAACGGTGCACCACGGTGATGTCGAGGTCAGGCAGATCGACCTTCGGGTTCTGCTTCTTGATGGCGTCATCGTTCCACTTGGTGATCTTGCCGTCGAAGATCTTGGCGATGGTCTCGGCGTCCATGTTCAGGGTCTTGCCCTTGCCGGACACGCCCTGCAGGTTGAAGACGACGGCGATCGGGGAAATGTAGACCGGGATGTCGAAGGCGGTGCCGGAAGCGCACACGCTCTTGGACTGCTCGACCTCGTTATCGGCGAGGGAGGCGTCGGAGCCGGCCCATGCGGTTGCACCGGTCAGGAAGGTGGACACGCCAGCGCCGGAACCGGACGGGTTGTAAGCGACCTTGGCGTCCGGGTTGGTGCCCTGGAAGCCGGCGATCCAAGCTTCGACGGCGGCCTGCTGGGAAGAAGCGCCAGCGCCGGAGAAGTTGCCGGAAACGGTTTCGGTCTTGGTATCGGACTTGGCCGAAGAATCGGTGGAAGCGGTGGTGTTGTCACCGCAAGCCGCGACGGAAGCCAGCATCACAATGCCGGACACAGCGGCGATGGAGCGTACGAGAATGGAGTTACGCATTATTCTTTTCCCTCTGTCAACGTTCAGATGGCGTGTGTTTCTGATTTTTCGATTTTCTGTTGTCGCCATCGTTCTTCATGACAATCTCCAGCCTATTGGGCGTTTCACTCGCCCCAAACCAAAAACGGTGAACGGAAGATGAACAGTCTACGACACCTTCGCCGTTCGACGTTCCTTCCGTTCACCGTTCTTTGCAAGCACGATGCGAATGCGCGCTATACCAAGCCTTTCATCATCATTCGCTTGGCGTATCGATCTTGTATCCGAGGCCGCGCACGGTGGTCAGATACTTGGGATGGCCCGGGTCCTCCTCGATTTTGGCGCGCACGCGCTTGACATGCACGTCCAGCGTCTTGGTGTCGCCGACATAGTCGGAGCCCCAGATGCGGTCGATCAGCTGGTGGCGGGTCATCACGCGGCCCTTGTTCTGCATGAGGTATTCCAGCAGTTCGAATTCCTTCAGCGGGAAGAACACGTTCTCGCCGCGGACCGTCACCTCATGCTGGCCGATTCTCATGGAAATGTCACCGCATACGAGCGGAATATCGTCGTCGGCGGCTTCTCCGGATTCGGCGACCATCTGGTTGCGGCGCAGCACCGCGCGGATGCGTGCCAGCAGCTCACGGAAGGAATACGGTTTGGTGATGTAGTCGTCCGCGCCGATTTCAAGGCCGACGACCTTGTCGATTTCCGCGCTTTTCGCGGTCAGCATGATGATCGGCACACGGCTTTGCTCGCGGATCCGACGGCACAGCGCGGTGCCGTCAAGACCGGGCAGCATCAGATCGAGCAGCACCAGATCGATACCACCCTTGGTGAACAGTTCCAATCCTTCTTCACCGGTGGCCGCGGCGGACACGTCGTACCCTTCACGGGTGAGCTGGTAGACCAGCGGCTCACGGTACGACTCTTCGTCCTCGACGATCAGAATTCGCGTCATCAGTGGTTCTCCTCATTCTCTGTTGTGGTGGAGTGGCCGGACTGTTTCTTTTCACGGGTGTTATCATTCGCCGAATCCGCCGGATGGTCGGGTTCCGCAGCGCCCGAAGCCTGCGGCATCGTGATGGTGAAGGTGGATCCCTCCCCCTCACGCGACCATACGGAGATGGTGCCGCCGCAATCCTCGACGCAATGCTTGGTGATGGCCAATCCCAGGCCGGTGCCGCCGGTTTCACGGGAGCGCGCCGGATCGACGCGGTAGAATCGCTCGAAAATTCTGCTGAGCGACGCCGCGGGGATGCCGATGCCCTGGTCCACGACGCGAATCGCCACCTTGCCGGATTCGATGCCGATGCCGACGGCCACCGTGGTATGTTCCGGCGAATAGTTGATGGCGTTCTCCACCAGGTTCTTCACCGCAGTTTTGATGGTCTCATGGTCAGCGACCACGAACACGTCCAGGTTCTGTTCGGCTTCCTTGGCCAGTTCCTCGGCGTTCGCATGCACCAGCACCTGCCGGCCGTTCACGGACAGGACCAGGCTGATGTGCTTCGATTCGGCCTTGACCTGGTTTTCGGCGAGCGCCTCGCGTGCCACGGACAGCACGGACAGCCGTTCCGCGTTGAGCATCGCTGCCGCGCTTTGCGCTTTCTGCAGGTCGATCAGACGGTGGACCAGTTCCGTCAATCGTTCGGATTCCTTGGAGATTCGGCCGGAGAAGTATTTCACCGCGTCCGGATCGTCGGCCGCGTCGCCGATCGTTTCGGCGAGCAGAGAAATCGCGCCTGCCGGGGTTTTCAGTTCGTGCGAGACGTTGGTGACGAAATCGCGCCGCATGATTTCGAAACGGCGTTGCTCGCTCATGTCGGAAATGAAAATCGCAAATAGGTTGTCGGCGATCTGTCCGACGCGCACGTGCAGGTAGAGCGTGTCTTCGGGCAGCGGCTTGCCGGCTTCGACGCCTTTGCCGTTCGTGTTCACCACGCCCGTTCGCGTGCGGCCGTGCAGGGGGATGGTCAGTTCGCGTTCGCGCACCACGCTGTCTGTGGAGACCAGTTTCACGATGTCGCGGATTTCCGCGAGCGCCATCGCCTGGTCGTGGATGATGCCGAAGCGCCGCGCGGCCGGGGATGCGTATTGGACCGTGGCCAGCGAGTCTACGACCACCAAAGCTTCGGGCATGACGGCCACCAGCTGGCGTTCCGTGGACTGCACGGGAACGCGGGGGCCGAACAGGGACGTGTTCTTCGCAGCTCCGAACAGGCTCGGATCATTGGGGTCGACGCCGTCCTGCACATCCTGGAAGCCTCGTCTGCGGCCAAGCAGGAACGCCACGACGAACACGACCACGGCCACGACCACCAATGCCGCAACCACCGACGGCGTTGCCAGCATCTGCTCCAACGTCATGCGTTCACCTTCCGATAATCCTCAGTTCTTCCTTAAGACTAGCGGTTTCGGAGAGGCTTTCGCGTATGCGATTCTCTCACGCCACCGGAAGTTTTCCTGCCGTTCATCTTCCGAAACGCAGCATATCGGAATATGAGACGTCCCGTTTGCCGATATGACGATGCATGATGACGGGTCATGCGGCAAACGGGATGTGGAAACGGGATGTGGAAACGGCTTTTCGCAACGTTAGGCGTTTCGCAACGCCACATGAACGCTACATGCGTTTGGCGATGTTCACCGTCAGTTTCGCGGCGGTGTCCGCGTATTCGGAAATGTCGAACGTTTTGAAATCCTCGTAGTCGGTGTCCGCGTTGTCGCTCAGCGCGCGAATCACCAATGCGGGAACGTCGTTGCGGGCGGCGACATGCGCGACGGCGGCGCCTTCCATTTCCACCGCGTCCGCGCCGGTCTCACGGATCACCTGCTCGACCTTCTGCGGATCATCGACGAAATAGTTGCCGGTGGCGATGATGCCGACGATATGGTGAATGTTCAAGTCGTTCAGCGCCTGGTCGGCCAGTTCGAGCAGACGGTCGTCGCTATGGTATTCCTCGATGGGCCGGTCGGCGGTGCCGGGCTTGAACTGGCCCACCAATCGCATGTCGGTGTCGAGATAGCGCAGGGTGCCGCCGAGCACCACGTCGTTGATGTGCAGATTCGTGTTGAGATTGCCCGCGATGCCGGAGAAGATCACGGCGTCCGGCTGGTCAGCGTCGATCAGATGCTGCGTGGTGGCGGCGATGTTGACGGTGCCCATGCCGCCGACGGTCGCGGCGACGTTGACGGCGGTGCCCTTGTTGGTTTCGAGGGTGCCGCGCGTCACCTTGACGCCGGCTTCCTCGGTGACGGTGACGTTGCTCAGTGCCGTTGCGATATTGGCGACTTCCTCATCCATGGCGCCGATGATGGCGATTGCGGTCATTGCACTCTCCCTGTCTTACGTGCTGTCTTGAGTGTTGTTTTACGCGATTGCGATTCGCGTTTCCCGAATTTTCTGCAATCGCGCGGATAGTGAATCGAATCGGTCACTTCCAGCGGCGCGCGGCCACCGCATGGGCAAGCTCGCGTAGCAGCTGTTCCGTGGTGTTCCAGCTCAAACATTTGTCGGTGATGGACTTGCCGTAGACGAGCTGGTCGAGCGGCGCGGCCTTCTGGTTGCCGCCTTCGATGAAGCTTTCCATCATGATGCCGGTGATGCCCTGCTCGCCTTTGGCGATACGGCCCGCGATGTCACGCACCACCTGCGCCTGACGATGCTCGTCCTTGCCGGAGTTGCCATGCGAGCAGTCGACGATCAGCCCATGTGCCGCAGCGGAATCGGCCGGCATTTCGGCGCGGATGGTGTCCATGGCCTTGGCCACCGAAGCGGCATCGTAATTCGGGCCGTGCGAGGAACCACGCAACACCACATGGCAGTCGGGATTGCCGAGCGTTTTGACCACGGCGGCGCGGCCGAGATGGTCGATGCCGAAGAACGTGTGCTGTTGTGCGGAAGCGAAGCAGGAATCGGCCGGAGCCTTGATGGAACCGTCCGTGGCGTTCTTGAAGCCGATCGGCATGGACAGGCCGGACGCCAACTGCCGGTGCACCTGGCTTTCCGTATTGCGTGCGCCGATCGCACCCCAGCTAATCGCGTCGGAAATATACTGCGGACTGGTCGGCTCCAAAAACTCCGTGGCCGCCGCCAAACCCTCGTCAAGCACGCCAAGCAGCGTGCGGCGGGCCAACAGCAAGCCCTTCCTGATATTGCAGCTGCCGTCGATATCCGGATCGTTGATCAGACCCTTCCAACCGACCGTGGTGCGCGGCTTCTCGAAATACACGCGCATGACGATCAGCAGCTCGCCATCCAACTCGCCTTTCAACGCGGACAGGCGACGCGCGTAATCGAGCGCGGCCTTCGGATCGTGAACGGAACACGGACCGACAACCACCAGCAGGCGATCGTCCTGACCGTACAGGCAGGCACGAATCTCATCACGCGAATAGGCGACGATCTCCTGCGCCTGCTCGCTCAACGGCAGGTCGCCCAGCACCTGCGCCGGCGTGGGCAACACTTCGAATTCCAGCACGCGGCGGTTCACGATGCGGCTGATGCCCACCTGGTCCTCCCAGCGCGGCACGTCGGTCTCCACCAGCGGATTCTTGCCCTCATCCATGGCCTGCCTAATGGCACGTAAATCCTCAGGCGTGTTCAGCTGCTGCTGCATGATCTCGCTCTCCTTGTCGCTTCCTTTCCCAAGGATAGCAACGATGGTGCAGAAACATCAGCCAAGCTTGCGACGCGCGTCGACCGCGTCGGCAAGCGTGTGCAGCAGCTGCTCGGTACGATCCCACGGCACGCATGCGTCGGTGATCGACTTGCCGTATTCCAGCTGGTCGAGCGGCGCGGGCTTCTGATTGCCCGCCTTGAGGAAGCTTTCCATCATGATGCCGAGAATGCCCTGTTCGCCGGCCGCGACGCGTGCGGCGATTTCTTCGACCACTTCGGCCTCGCGCACCTCGTTCTTGCCGCAGTTGCCGTGCGCGGCATCGATGATCAGACCATGCTCGCTTGGTCCGGAAGCCTTGGAAGCCTTGAGATCCGCCAACGCTTGGGCCACGGAAGCGGCATCGTAGTTCGGACCATGCGAGGAACCACGCAGCACCAGATGGCAGTCGGGATTGCCCTTGGTCTCCGCGGAAATCACACGACCATCCAGATTGATGGAGAGGAAATGATGCTCGAAAGCGGCCGCGAAACACGAATCGGCCGCCGGCTTGATGGAACCATCCGTAGCGTTCTTGAAACCGATCGGCATGGACATGCCGGACGCCAGCTCGCGGTGCACCTGGCTTTCCGTATTACGCGCGCCAATAGCGCCCCAGCTGATCAGATCGCAAATATACTGCGGGGTAATCGGATCAAGCCATTCCGTAGCGGCGGGCAAGCCGAGCCCCAGCACGTCGGTAAGCACCTTGCGAGCCATGAACATGCCCTTGCGAATATTGAACTGGCCGTCAAGATCAGGATCGTTGATCAGACCCTTCCAACCGATCGTGGTGCGCGGCTTCTCGAAATACACGCGCATGACGATGACCAGACGATCATCAAGCTCCTTCTTGACGGCGGCAAGCCTCTCCGCATACTCGTGCGCAGCCTTCGGATCATGAATCGAACACGGGCCGACGATGGCCAGCAGACGATCGTCACGGCCATGCAGCACGTCACGAATCTCCTGACGGGACTTCAACACCAGATCGCTCATCTCGTTCGTGAGCGGAAGTTCCTTAAGAAAATATCGGGGAGCGGGAATCGGGTCAAGCTGACGAATATTGACATCCACGGTCTCCGGAAACACGGCGCGCTCATCCAACAGCTGTGCATCCTTCGAACTATCCGGACCGCGAAGACCTGCCATCGCTTCTGTTCCTCCCCTGCATCATTATGCTTGCGTAGCGCGATAGCGCCACCGTCGTTACCTTAACGGATGGGGACGGAATATGGGGATGGGCGACTGCATGGTGGAATGGGTGGGGGGCGACGTGGGACGAAGAAAGCGATATAGGAAAGACCCAACGCGGACGGAGAGTCCGGGTTGGGTCTTTTTTTGGGGGAAACGTGCGTCATGGGGCCTGCCGGGCTGAGGCGATGAGGCCTGCAGCCTCGAAAACGCCTGTCGGCGTTTTCCCTCGCGGCGGAAGCCCACCGGGCTTCCGCTATTCGCTCGGCGCGTATTGGCCAGCGCGCGCTCCGCGCGCTATTTGGCCAATGCGCCCATCGGATCCCACGCGGGGAGCATGGTGGCGGGTTCTTCTAGGGCCTTGAGGTATTCGGCGGGAAGGAGGGCCTTGGGGACGGCGACCTCGTAGACGTATTCGGTGAACCAGTCGTCGCTCATGGTGAAGTAGCCCTTGTCGGCGATCTTGTCTCCCCACGAGTTCTCCACACGCCAACGGCGGGTGGGCTTCCAGCGCCGGGGGGGGTGGCCATCCTCATCCACATCCACACCGACGAACGCCATCGCGTGATTCATCGCGGAATCGCCGAAACGGACACGCTGTTCCTTGTCCAGATCGAAATCGACGCCATACACGCGGCCATACTCGAACAGGTCGGTGGCCCACGCGCCGTTCTCACGGTCCATCATCGGATGGCAGTCAGCGCCGAACCATACCGGAATGCCCTGTTCCTGAAGAATCTGACGCACGCAGTCCTTCATGAACTGGTTCGGCACGTTGAGGTACTCGGTCGGGTCTCCCCCGGCCACGTTGCCCAGATGCTCGATGCCGATCTTCTTGCCCTTGACGTGCTCCTGACGCGGATCGTCCACCAGGCAGACATAGCTTTCCAAATCGGCGGAACCCACATACTTCTTCCAGAACTCGACAGGCGTGATCTCGCCATCGCGGTGGAACTCGCCATCCTTGTCGGTCCACTCCCAATCGAAGCTCTTCGGCGGCTCGCCCAAGTGAATCGTCAGAATACGGTGACCGGCGGCGACCGCATCGGCGATGATCGCATCGATCGCGGACGGATCAGCGTACATATGCGCAACCGCGGTGTGCAGCATGCGGCGCAGCTGCACGTTCATCTCACCGGTGTTCTTGGAGGATTCGGTCTCCGGGAACAGATCCTTCGGCACCGCGCCATACTTCTTGTACACGTTCATGGCCATGGTCCACTGGCCGCCGTCGCCCATCACGTCGGACAGCAGATGCTGCATCAGACGCGAATCGGCAGGCTCGCCGGCCTCTACCAGAGCCGCCACGTCCTTCAGGAAGTAGTTGACGCGTTCGAGCTTGTCGTAGTACATGGCGTAGTTCTGGGAGAACTCGAACTCCTTGAGACCCATGTTCTGCTTGGCCACGAAACGGGCCACGTTCAGCGAGCTGAACAGCCAGCAACGGCCGGAACGGTCCTGATGGGTGACGGTGCCGTTGTCCACGACGGTGGAGAAACGACGCTGCATCAGACGGGCGCGATCGTAGTTGCGCGCCACCTTGTCGATGCCGGCCGCCGTGACGGCGTTCATGGCCATGCGATTGTGCTCGCTTGCTTCGAAATCGTCGACGAGCTTGTTCAGTTCATCACCGCTCAATGGCGTGATGTCGGTCATTATCCATTCCCTTTCTATGGTTTCAGTTGTTCTGCGAAGCGTCTGCGGATTCGGCGTCGCCTTCCGGCTCGGTCTCGGCTGCGGAATCGTTCTCGACGGCATCCTGCGTGTCGGCGTCTGCCGGTGCGGCGGTCTCATCGTCGTGCTGCGCGTCGTCATCAGATTGCGCGTCGGAAGGCTCGCCTTCATCGACGGCGTTGACCACGGACAGGTCGTTCATGCCGAAACCGGAGAACGCGTTGGAGAACATGGCACGCAGTTCGCTGACGCGCTGCGTGATCTGGGCCTCACGGCTCTGCAGGTCGGCGATGCGCTGCTGCACGCCGTCCAGTTCCTTCTTCGCGGCCTCGCGACGCTCGTTGATCTGCTCGTCGGCGTCTTCGGTGGCCTGCTTGAGGATGCTTGCCGCGTTCGCGTCCGCCTCGTCACGCTTGCTGGAAGCGTACGCCTCAGCCTCGTCACGGGTCTTCTGCGCGGAGGAAATCAACTCGCTGGCCTGCTTGTTGGCGGCCTCGCGACGTTCGTTCAGGTCGGTGAGCAGCTCATTGACCTTCTTCGTGGCCTCCTCCTGCTGGGCGGAGATGTCGGCGCGGATCTGCTCCACTTCGGCGTTGACCTGGCTGATGGTCTTGGTGCGGTGCACTTCCGCCTCGTCGGTGATCTCCTGGGCCTTCGCCTTGGCGGTGTCGGTGATTTCGGCGGCACGGCGCTGCGCGTCGGTCATCATCTTGGACACCTGCTCGCGCACGTCCGCCAGCTTCTTGTTGGCTTCGGCAAGCGCGGATTCGATCTGGTCGTTGGTCTCGCTCTTCAGGCGGGAGATCTCCTCATTGGCGTTCTTGCGCTGTTCGGCGATCTTGCTGGTCGCCTCGGTGCGCATGTCGGAAATCTCACGTTCCTGCGTGGCGCGTTCGGCGGCAAGACGCTTGCCGTGTTCCTCACGGGAGTTGGTCAGTTCCAGATCGACGGTCTGACGCTGCGCCACCACGGCCTTCTGGGCCTCGCTGCGCATCTGGTCGACCTCATGCTGGGCATTGGCCCTCATGGCTTCGGATTCGTCCTTGGCGTCACCGAGCACCTTGGCCGCCTTGGCGTTGGCGTCGTCCATGATGCGCCTGGCGTCGATTTTGGCGTTGTTCAGCAGTGTTTCAGCCTGCAGCTGCACCGTGGCGCGGGCCGCGGAAGCGTCCTTCTTGGCTCGTTCAAGCAGCTCGGCGCTGGTCTGTTCCGCGCTGGCGAGCATCTGCTGGGCGTTGGCGCCCAGTGACGCGAAGGACTTCGGAGCGGCCTTCTTGTTCTTTTCCTCCTGCAGCTGCGCCTGCAGCTCAAGGATGGTCTGGTCGTCGGCCTTGACCTGCTCACGCAGACGGTTCACCGTCTCCTGAGCCGAAGCGAACGCCTCGTCGACTCGATCCTTGTCGTACCCCCTCAACACGATTGGGAACTGCTCAACCATGCCCTTTTCCTTTCACGAATTCCCTACACTTTGCGCATCTGCCAGCGCGCACTCGTTCAGTACTCTATCTCAGTCAGCAGGCGGCACGCAGGACGAAATGCATTATTCTCACAGAGAGCACAGAAATCGTTCGAAAAAGTCTGTCGGGGGTATGGCGGTATGTCCGCGACCACGTGTCGAAACCGCATGACTCACATGTCGCAGAAAATCGTGCCGTAGAAAGCGGAACCGTCCTCAGCCAAGCAGAATGTCGCTTGACGAGGGTTGCAGGAAGTATCGTACCGATTCACGCAGCACGTCATCGACCGCAGCGGTCTGCTGTTCGATCGACAGTCCACGTTCGTGCGGCCGACCGTTGACGATCGGCAGGCTGACGAACCCCGACAGAATGCGCCGTTCCTGGCCCGCCGACCAGTTGAGCAGATGGTAGAACAGCGAATTGCATACGAACGTACCGGCGTCGGAACTCAACGCGGCGGGAATCTCGTGTTTGGCGAAATCGCGCAGTATCGACCGCAACGGCAGGCGCGTCCAGTACGCGGCCGGACCTTCCGGGTCGATCGGGCGGCGGGGCGGAATCACGTTGTCGGCATCCGGCTTGGCCGCATCCATGAGATTTGTGGCGCATCGTTCCAGCAGAATGCCACGGGAGGTGCGCTTGAGCCCTGTGGCGATGACGATGTCCGGCTTGGCCTGTTCGATGGCTTCCAGCAGCGTGGGCCAGGCTTTGGCGAAGCTCACCGGAAGCGTGACGTTGGTGACGGTGACGGCGATGTCCTGCAGCAGTTCTTCGGAGATCGCCTGCGATTGCGCCGGATCGGCCCATTGCTTGGCTACCGCCGCCGGCACGAGCACGGCCGGATTGACGTCGATGCCTTCATAGGGCGTGAAACCGGAGATGACGATGTTGATCTGCTGCATGGTTTCCAGTGTACGTGGTGAATGTGTTGAACGTTAAGTCTGCCGACACGTCGACGGACTTAACGTTCGATGAAAATCAACGGCTGTGCATCTGGGAGAACGCTTCGGCGAACACGGCGTGCATGCGTGCCTTGGCTTCCTCCTTGGCGTGTTCGGGGTCGAGGCTGCGGGCGATGCCTTCGGCGATCGGCATGTCGGATGGCGTGGTGATTTTGAGGTTCGTTTCGGAACCGTCCACGATGGCGACCGGCTCGTCGGGCAGGTAGTCCACCACCACGCGCGTGTCGTCGGTCGGGTGGAAGTCGGGGTCGGCGGCGGCCAGTTCGTAGGCTTTGACGATGGTGCCGAAACGGAACGCCTGCGGGGTCTGCGCGCGGAAGGTGTTCGGACGTTCCGGCACGGATTTGACCACCTTGCGGTCGCCCAGATCCTCTGTGAGCAGAATCGTGTCGGTGGAGGCGTAGGCCACGGTGGCGGCGTTGAACTGGTCCAGGCTGTCGATGCAGCCGTCGATGGACCGCTCCTCGACGAACGGACGCACGCCGTCATGGATGAGGATTTTCGCGCCGGAGGGAATGCCGGCCTGTTTGAGCAGGTCCAAGGCGGCGAGCGTGCTGTCCACGCGTTCGGCGCCGCCGGGAACGATGGCCCGCACTTTGGCGTAGCCGGCTTCGTCGATAAGCTCGTTCACCGTCTCTTCGACACGTTCGTTGACCACCACGATGATGTCGCTGATGCGGTCGTTGTTTTCGAATGCCTCGATGCTCCAGCAGACGATTGGCTTGCCACCCACCGACACCAGCTGCTTGGGGTTGTTCTCGTCGAATCGGGTGCCGAATCCCGCTGCCAGCACCACGGCCACGACCGGCATCTTCTGTTCCTGCATCTGCTCTCCCTTACTCATATGCTCCACCGTAAAGCCGCGGCCGCATGCCACCCCGTTCCGCGGCGGGTTCTGCACGCAATCCGCAACAGTGGCCACGCGAATCACTCGAATCGCGTGGCTTGTATGGCTCGTATGGTGATTATTCGCGTACGATCAGCGCCAGCATGCGTCCTTCATGCTGTTTTTTGGCGAGCGACGCGCGGCGATGCGAGAACCACAACGGGTTTTCGAGCGTGCACAGGCTGCGGCGGATCTTGTTGAACCGTTCGGAAAGCTTCGGATCGCCTTCGCCATCGGCGGCGCAGATGCCGGCCAGTTCCTCGTCTTCGGACAGGTACTGCGTGGCCGCGTTGACGCGTGGACGGGATGAGACGATGTTTTCGGCCGGCACGCCCGCTTTGGCAAGCTCCTGCAGGGCGGCCGCGGCGATGTCGATGCCCGGCTGGCCAAATCGGCTCAACGTGAAGGTTCCCGGGAACTGCGCATCGAATTCGTCGGCGATGTCGCCGCCGACCTCGTAGCAGTCGCCGCAGATGCAGGGGCCGAGCGTGGCGACGATACGTTCCGGCTGGGCGCCCTTGGCCACCATCTTCTCGATGGTCGCGCCGATCACGCCTTTCTGCAGACCGCGACGGCCGCAGTGCGCTGCGCCGATCACGCCGGCTTCGGGATCGGCCATGAGCACCGGCAGGCAGTCGGCGGCGAACATGCCGAGCGCCACGTTCTTCCGGGACGTCACTTGGCCGTCGGCTTCGATGACGGTCGGCTCACCGTCATTCCCCGTCGCGTTGTTTTCGCCGTCCGTCTCGTCTTCCGGCTTCTTCGTGCCGGACACGTCGAATCCGAACGGCTGGTTGATGACGAATGATTCGTCCACGTCCACCGCGTCGCCGGAATGCACCTGGCTGATAAGGCTGATTTTCGCGCCGAGCACGTCGGCGAGCGCCTTGCGGTTGGCGAGCACGTGTTCCGGTTTGTCGCCGGATTTGCCGCCGAGGTTGAAGTGCGCGAAATCGCCTTCGCTGGTGCCGCCGAGTCGCGTGGTGTAGACGACTTTGATGCCGGGGGCCAGCATGATCGGAATGGTCACGGGAATCGGGTTGCCGTTTTTGTCAGTGGGGTCGATGGCGTTGGAATCGAGGATCGCGTCATCGTATTGTGTGCTGCTCATGTCTTGTTTTTCCTTGGTTTTGCGATTGGAAGACCTGCTTGCGATTGCCGTCTTCTATTCGGCTTTCAGCGTCGGCTTTTTCGTGCGCGAACGGATGGCCGCGTTGACGGGCACTTCCTGCGGGCACGGCATGGAGAAGACGTGCGCCGGGTTGTTGATGGCTTCGACCCAGTGGCCGTCGGCGTCACGGAAACCGCCGGCAGGCACGGTGTAGGCGAAGGGGGCCGCGCCGGGCAGCACGAATTCGACTTCCTGGCCGGCTTCGATCTTGTTGCGGCTCATGATGGTCACGCGTCCTCCGTCTTCCGGACTCCATGACAGCACTTCGCCGACGACGAGCCATGCGCGGAAGTATGCGGAACGGTCGGTGCTTTGCTGCACTTTGTGTTCCGGATAGTAGAAGCCGGTGGAGTAGTCGCGGTGCGCCACTTTGTCGGGCTCGTCGAGCAGCCAATCCGGCAGGGTGACGTGTGGTGCCGGCCGTACACCGGCGTGATGCCAGCCTTCCGGCAGTATTTCGGCGGCGGTGTTCGACTTGCGTCGGGTGCTGCGTGCGTGGTAGCTCAGATTGTCCGGCTCGCCAATCGCGATATTGCCGGACGAAACGTTGCCAGCCGAAACGTTGCCGGACGGCACGCCCCCAACGGGAATGGCGTCGATGTCGGGCTTGCCTGCGAACGCGCCATCGGCATTGGACATGATCGCATCCTCGGTGTCCGGCTTGCCGTATTCCGGGTCACCGGGACGGATCACGCGGTCGCGGAACGGCTTCAGCACATTGCCGTCGGCATCTTCGAAGCCACGCTGGACCATGTATTCGTTGACGGCCGTCTTGTAGGCGTTCGTCATGGCGGCGATGTAGTAGGCGCTCTTGGAACGGCCTTCGATCTTGAGGCTCGTCGCGCCCGAATCGAGCAGATCGTCGATGTGGGCGAGCATGTTCATGTCCTGCGAATTGAACAGGTACGCGCCTTCCGCGGTCTGTTCGATCGGAAAATACCGACCGGGGCGTTTCTCCTCCACGATGGAATACTTCCAGCGGCACGGCTGCGCGCATTCGCCGTGGTTGCCGTCGCGTCCGGTCAGATAGTTGGAGAACAGGCAGCGTCCGGAGAAGGCCATGCACATCGCGCCATGCACGAAGCATTCGATGTCGAGGTCGTCGGGAATGCGGGCGCGGATGTCGCGCACGGCCTGCAGGTCCATTTCGCGGGCCAGCACCACGCGGCGCGCGCCCAGTTCGTAGAACGCGTTGGCGGCCTGGTAGTTGGTGACGCCGGCCTGCGTGCTCACATGCAGTTCGAGGTTCGGAGCCACCTGCTTGGCCATGAGCATCACGCCGATGTCGGAGACGATCAGCGCGTCCACGCCGGTGTCCTTCAGCTTGCCGAGGTATTCGCGCATGGCTTCCACCTCGTTGTTGCGCGGCAGCACGTTGAAGGTGACGTACACGCGGGCCCCACGCTCGTGGGCGTAGCGTGCGCCTTCCTCGAAATCCTCGAGGCTCAGGTTTTTCGGCGCGCTGCGCATGCCGAACGCCTTGCCGCCGCAGTAGACGGCGTCCGCACCGTAATCGACCGCTGTTTTCAGTCCCCTCAAATTGCCTGCGGGGGCCAACACTTCTGGCTTGTTTCTTCTTTGCACGGATGTTCCTCTTACTCGTAAAAGACCATCAGATATTGTCGTAGATTCACGGGACAGGCAAAGCCCGTCCAGCCGTTACGCAAGCTCGGGCTACGCCAGGCGCTACGCCAGCTCGCGTGCGACGGCGGCGAGTACGTCCACTGCGTCGGCGAACTCTTCCGGCGTGGTGTAGGAGTAGCTCAGGCGCAGGGAGTTGTCGGCGGCGAAATCGTAGATGTCGCCGGGGTTGAGCAGCACGCCACGTTCGGCGGCCAGCTGGAACAGGCGGTTCATGCGTATCGGCCGGTCGAAGGTCATCCAAATGTAGAAGCCGCCGGACGGCACGTTCCAGTGGGCGAGCCCGTCCATTTTCTCCTGCAGCGTAACGAGCGCGCGGTCGCGGCGGTGCCGCAGCTCCCGTTTCAGGCCGGCCACGTATTCGTCGTACATGCCGTTCGTGAGGAATCGCGCGAACGTCCACTGGCTCAGCACGCTCGCACCGTAGTCCATCTGCATTTTCACGTCGGCGAGCCGCTGCACGATCGGTTCGGCGGCGACCAGCCATCCGATGCGCAGTCCGGGAGCCAGCGACTTGGACGCGCTGCCGAGCGTGATGACCATGCCGGTCTCATCGAGGGCCTTCAGCGACGGCAGCGGGGCATCATCCTCGAAATACAGGTCGCGGTAGGCGCCGTCCTCGATGATCGGCAGTCGGCTGTCCACGGAAAGCTCGACCAGTTCATGCCGGCGTTTGTCGCTCATGGTGACGCCTGTCGGATTGTGATTGGTCGGAATCGTGTACAGGATCGCATTGCCTTTGCGGTTGCGCGCGTTGAGCGGCGCCGGACGGCCGGTGTCAAGCTCCCCTTCCGCCAGCAGGCCGCGCAATGCCTGCACGTTGAGGCCGTCGTCGTCCATCGGCACGCCTTCCAGATGCATGCCGGCCGACTGGAACACCTGCAGCGACTTGATGTAGCTCGGCGATTCCGCGTATACGGTGGTGCCGGCCGGCAGCAGGCTCACCGAAATCATCTGCAGCGCCTGCAACGCGCCGGATGTGACCAGCACCTGGCTTGCCGTGCAGTCGACGCCGGTGGCGCGCATGTGCGCCGCGATGGCCTCGCGCAGTTCGGGCAGGCCTTCGGGCGGCGGGTAGCCGAGCGTTTCGATCTCGTCCGCGGCCTCGCCGAGCACCTGCCGCCACATGGCTTTCGGAAAGAGCCGTGGGTCGAGCTCGCCGGTGCCGATGCGCGTCATGTTCGGCGTGAACTCGTACCGGTTGATGGCTTGGATGGTGTCGTTGTTGGCTTTGAAGAAGCCGGAATCCACGTAATCGGCCCAGTCGGGCGCGCCCGGCAGCATCAGCGACCACGTGTTGCTGACGATTCGCGTGCCCGCTCCATGCTGCCCTTCGACGATGCCATAATCGGACAGCTCGTTGATGGCCGCGATGACGGTGGACCGGTTCACGCCGAACCATTCGGCGAGCGCGCGTTGCGACGGCAGACGCGAGCCAATCGGCCAATTGCCGCTGTGCACCTGTTCGCACATGTACCCGACGATTTGTTCGGTGACGGGTTCGCCGGTGGTACGGTCCGGTTTCCAATCGATGTTCAGCGGCGCGATGCGTGCCATGACGCTCCTTCACATTGGTGGTGTCGGTATGGTTCGGCGTTTTCCGCGGTCGGCGCATCTGGTTTCTGACAGTGGACCGTCCTGCGATTGGCTGAGCCAAACCTCAGCTTTTGGCTGGTTGCCTATTGTAGCAACACCTATACAATATGACACTGGTTACGTTGTTTTTCGCAGAATAGAGGTTTTTCCTGCGATTACAAAATGAGTAATTTGGTTGGTTTTGGCTGGGTTGATTACAACCAACCAAATATGTTTGGATGGATAAGAGGCGAGTATGGGATTCTTTTTCCAAGGGCTGACGTTGGGATTGGCGTATGTCGCGCCGATCGGTATGCAGAATCTGTTCGTCATCGATTCGGCGCTGACCAAGCCGCGCCGCCGCGCGCTGCTGACCGCGCTGATCGTACTGTTCTTCGACGTGTCGTTGTCGCTGTCCTGCTTTTTCGGCATCGGCAAGCTCATGCAGGACCACGCATGGCTGAAGCTGGCCATTCTGGCGATCGGCGGCTTGGTGGTCATCCGTATCGGCGCGGGTCTGCTGTTTCCCGGCAAGGGTGGCGATGATGGCGCCGCGCAAACGCCGCAGTCGCAGACCTCGCAATCGCAGGGCCTTGCGCAACGCGTCACTTCGAAATTCGGCGGCGACAGCGAGCTGCTGCACACCATCGTCACCATCGTCACCGCCGGTGTGGTGACGTGGTGCAATCCGCAGGCCATCATCGACGGCACGCTGATGCTCGGCGCGTTCAGCGCGACGCTTACCGTCGGTCAGTCCACGCCGTTCATCACCGGCGTGGAAACCGCGTCGGCACTGTGGTTCTTCGGCATCACCCTGCTGGTGTCGCTGTTCAGCCACAAGTTCAGCCCGCGAATCGTCACCGCGATGAACCGCGTGTGTGGCGCGGTGGTGGTGCTGTACGGCGTCAAACTACTAGCTGATTTCGTGATGGCCGTGCTGTAATCCCCGATAGCCGTCCGGTTCCGCAAAAACGTATGCCCGTCCGTGTTTTGCTGCCCGAGCTGAGTGGTTGGGTTAACAAAATGCGGACGGGCAGTGCTTTTTCAGCCGAGGAAGGCGAGCTCCTCGTCAGTGAGTTCGAGCTCGTCGGCCTTCAGGGAGTCGAGGATGGTTTCGGGACGGTGTGCGCCCGGAATCACGAACATGTGGTCGCCCTTGGCCAGCTCCCAAGCCAGCACCACGCGCTGGTAGCTCACGCCATGCTTGGCGGCCACTTCGCGGAACGGGTCGAACAGATGCTCGTCGTACGGGTGGCGGTAGCCGCCGAGCGGACTCCAGCACACGAAGGCGAGACCTTCCTTCGCGCAGTATTCCAACGTGTCCTGGGTTTCCAGATGGATCGGCGAATACTGGTTCTGCACGGCAACGAGCTTGTCGCCGAGAATCTCCTGTGCGATTTTGAGCTGTTCGATGCTCACGTTGGACACACCCGCCCACTGGGCAACGCCCTGGTCGAGCAGCGCCTTGATACCTTCGCAGGACTCGTTGTACGGCACTTCCGGATCGTGGCGATGCAGGTAGAGCAGGTCGATCGAGTCGACGCCGAGCGCCTGCGCGGACTGCTTGCCGTATTCGATGAGGTGTTCCGGCTTGCCGTCGCGCGGCCAGATCGGCTTGTCGCCATCCCACGCGCGGCGCAGACCGACCTTGGTGGCCACGGTGACTTCCTCACGCGGCCCCTTCCATGTGTCCAGCGCTTCGCGGACCAGCTTTTCGCCGGTCTGTTCCTCTTCGCCCGGCGTGTAGTAGGCCCATGCCGTGTCGATGTGGCGGCAGCCGGCGTCAAGCGAGGCGTGCAGGGTTTCGATGCCGACGTCGTGGCCCCGGTTGTTTTCAATGGTTAGCGGCATCTCGCCGTGGCCGATGGCGGTGGTGTGGAACGGTCCGAGATTACGGAACAACGTCATGTCTTCTCCTTCGAAAGTGGTGTCTTCCGGCAGGCGCGAGCCGGTTGGAGCCGGGTCGGAACCAAGTCGGACGGCATCTCGTTCAGGTTCTGCCAATGGAAAAGCCTACCAATCGCCATGGGCGAAAGGTAGGCTTTTCAAGCCGGACCGGGCGTGGGCAAACACAATGCCGACAATCGCAATGTCATAGGGCGTCACGTTGTCCGACGGCGGGCGGCATGTCGTGGATCAGCGGCCCCCCCTCGGCTAT
>OBYO01000253.1_pt1 | contig 36106 bp, 27 predicted proteins | sample 1476771 | NCBI WGS metagenome assembly OBYO01 (sample SAMEA2580202, study PRJEB22360) | human gut metagenome | biome: human gut; feature: human-associated habitat; material: faeces | place: Denmark | collected 2008/2010 | reverse complement strand
ATTTTTTGGCTAAAGATTGTTGACGATTTTATACAAACACCAGCCGATGAAAGGCAAAATATACAAGAGAAAATCAAGGCTATTGATAAGGAAATGCAGAAGCTTTCCACCACTATGGAGCAAGTTCATACCGTTAAAAAATACAGAGTGTGCTACAAGGAATATACTGCTAATCCGTCTGACAAGGCATTTTTTGAAGAGTACAAAGCTCAGATTACCCTATATGAAAGTGCTCTCTCAGAGCTTAAAAAATCCTATTCCAAGCTCCCAAATTCAAAGGATATTTTAGCTGAGCTTGATAAATTACAAGAAAAAAAGAATAGCCTTATGCAAGAGTATTCTTCCTCAAAATCCACTATGGACGAGCTTTATAAGATACGAAAAAATTACGGAATTTATATGGGTAAGGAGATGGAGAGATAATCTTTATCTCCTTTTTTCGCAAATAAAAAAAGAGTCGGTGCAGTCCCAAGACCACACCGACCATAAGTTTATCTCTCAGCTTCTTTTGATGTTTCTTTCTTTTCTTTAGGCTTTTCCTTATCTTCAGCCTGATATTTTTTGATAGCTCCAAGTACAGACCCTTTCTTTTCTTCTTGCCCTTTCATCTGTTCTTTTGCCTTTAAGAGCTTTGAAGAAAGTACCCTGATGTTGGTATGTTCTTTACCGTTGTCATCAACAGAAGTTCTGATTTGTCCAAAAAGCTTAACAAAATCTCCCTGCTTAAAGTCCTTTGGAATATCACTCTTTTCTCCGTATGCGGAGCAATTATGATATACCTTATTGCCCTCATCATCTTTAGATACTACAGAGAAGTTTACTACTTGAAAGGCTTCGCCGTTCTTATTTTCTCTTTCAACTACATCGATCTTTCCTACAATATTTCCAACGATATTGACAAGATTATCTTTCTCCTCTTGAACATAAGGAAGATCTTTAATCTGCCCCTGTTCTCTTAAATCTTCAATCATGTAATCAAATTCCTCATGCAGTAAATTAACGGTGTCATTGTCCATATAAGCGTCATATAGCTTGTCCAAAGCACTTTCATCATTGATGCCTTTTTCCATGCTTATAATCGCCTTTACAAAGTCCTTGTGGTTATCATTTACCATATCTTCTATTTGATTTCTCATTGCTTTGTAATCCATGTTTTTATCTCCTTTCATGGCAAAAGGGAGATTGCCCTCCCCTTATCTTAAAATTTCCTGTTCTTTTGTTTTTTGCTTTTCTTCTGTTTTACTTTCATTTTGATAGGCTCTTATCTGATCTAAAATGGACGGCTTATCCTCTGATTTTTGTGTGTTTTCTTCTTTGATATGAAAATTGTTCTCCACATCATAGGTTGACTCAAAATAATCACTGTCCTTAAAGTCATTATCATATCTATCCGGAATACCGTCATTATCGAGGTCTTTTGCAAGTGGATCATAGAAGTTTCCTTCATCATCAATATCGAGTCCCGTTGCTGCTCTTAAATCTTCGGAATCAACATAAACTAAATCACTAAAAGAGGACATTTCTATTTCATTTTTCATATTCTTTAGAGCTTCATTTTCTCCCTTATTTTCGTAATCAAAGCTCTCTGTTTTGATTGGCGTGTCATCAATATACTGAGTCCATGTCTTATCCTCTAAATTCAGTTCATACTGAATACCATGCCTTTCATCGGGTGTATTGGTATAGGCGATGCCTATATGCTTCAAATCAGGGTACAAGGTATTAAATTCATCATAGCTATGATTTTCTTCGTACTCTCTATTACAGAAGTCAATGATTGCTCTTTTTACATCTTCTATAAGCGGATTATCATTTCTCTTTTCTTCCACTTCTCCCATATCAAGGAGCTTATTCAGTTCTGCAAGTCTTAATACCTTATTCTTTAGTTCATCAGCTTTTTCAAAAGGCTTTTTGAGTTCTTCTTTAGCATTTTCGATCTGCTCTTTTGTGCTTGTGAGCTTCTCCTCCAGTCTTTTCAGTTTTTCAGGCATTTTCTCAAGGGCATTATCCAGTCTTATGATATTACCGTCTGCACTTGTGCCAAGCTCTCCTGAATGCTTTGCAGCACCGTTTAAGCTAAAGTCATGGGCATTGGTAAAGAAATTATAACTTACCTCTAAGCCCATATTTCTATACTTTCCTATCATCTTACTTTCATTGATTTTTACAGCTTTGATAGCTTCAAGTAGCTTTTCTCCTGCGACCTTTTTATCAAATATTTTCTCGCCTTTTATGGTAATCGAAGTAAACTTTTCCTCACCCTCTGCTTTAGGTTCTACATTTGCCATATCTTTCTTTACAGCTTCAATGAGTTTTTCCGTCCTTGCGATTTCTTCCGGATAGTTTTTTGCGACCTTATCCTCTAACCTGTAACGATTGGACTTGAAGTTTGCTTCCAGCATTTTAAGTTTTGTAACCTCATTATCCAGATCCATCTTTTCCTTGATTTTTGGATCACCTGTTGCAAGTGCCTTAATCTCTGCATAGTTAAGACTGCTTTCATCCACATCTTCTGCCACTCTGACAGGTGTTTTACTGGTCATAATCTGAGAAATGAATTTCTGCTTATTTTCTATGGTCTGCCAAAGATAAGCATCAAAGGTATTCTCTGTAACATAACGATAGATATTAACCTCTTTATTTTCATTGCCCTGTCTTACAATTCTACCTGCACGCTGCTCTAAATCGGCAGGACGCCAAGGGACATCGAGGTCATGAAGTGCAATCAACTTGTTTTGGACATTCGTACCTGCTCCCATCTTCTGAGTAGAGCCGAGTAATATCCTCACATCTCCTTTTCTTACCTTTGCAAAGAGTTCATCTTTTTGTTTGTCGGAGTTTGCTTCATGGATAAAGGCAATTTCTTCCTTTGGTATCCCTAAATCTACAAGTTTATCTCTAATATCATCATAAATGTTAAAACTATCATCACCCTTTGGTGTGGACATATCGGAAAATAGTAGCTGTGTGGACCTATCTTCTTTTGTCTTATCCCAAATGGCAAACACATTTTTTACACATACATTAACCTTACTGTCAGGATTATCAGGAAGTAGGGGATTGATTAAACGCTGATCTAAAGCAAGTTTCTTACCGTCATTCGTGATTTTAAGCATATTATCTTCATCCGGCTCAACCACCCTATTTCTTACATCATCAGCTCTTTCAGAAAGGCTCTTTAGGATTTCCTTTTGCTCCTCACTTGGCAAAGTTTTAATAACTTCATAGTGTGCTTCAGGTGTTGGAAGATTGAGCATATCTGCTGTCTGAATATCTGCAACCTCCTTGAACATAGACATAAGCTCCGGAAGGTTATAGAACTTGGAAAATCTTGTCTTTACTCTATACCCTGTACCTTCAGGAGAAAGTTCAAAGGCAGACTGTGTTTCCCCAAAGGTAGAAGCCCAAGAGTCAAAATGCTCTAAATTATTCTTTTTAAGGCTTTCGTACTGAAGATAACGCTGCATAGTATAAAGCTCCGTCATAGAATTTGATACAGGCGTTCCTGTGGCAAATACAATACCTTTTCCACCCGTCATTTCATCCATATATCTACACTTCATAAACATATCGGAGGACTTAAATGCTTCACTTTGACCGATACCTGCTACATTCCTCATTTTTGTGTATAGATAGAGATTTTTGTAATTGTGTGCTTCATCCACAAATAGCTTATCTACACCCAGTTCCTCAAAGGTAATGACATCATCTTTCTTAAAATCATCATTTAATTTTTCAAGCCTTGTTTCCAACTTTTTCTTTGTCTTTTCAAGCTGTTTTACCGTAAAGTTCTGATTTCTGTCATGCTTATATTCCTCAACATAATTTATGATTTCATCAATCTGATCCTGAATATGCTTCTCTTGATATTCCTTACTCATCGGGATTTTTTCAAACTGCGTATGCCCGATGACAACGGCATCATACTCTCCTGTGGCAATTTTGCCGATAAATCTTTTTCTGTTTTTCGGCTCAAAATCTTTCTTATCTGCCACCATAATATTAGCGGATGGATATAGCTGCATAAACTCTCTGCCGATTTGCCCTGTCAAGTGATTCGGAACGACAAAAAGAGATTTACTGCACATTCCAAGTCTTTTACTTTCCATTGCGGAAGCCACCATCTCAAAGGTCTTACCGCTTCCTACCACATGAGCAAGGAGGGTATTTCCTCCATAAAGGCTTCTTGCTATGGCATTTCTTTGATGAGATCTTAAATCAATTTCTGTGGTCATTCCCTCAAAAGAAAGGTTACTTCCGTCATATTCTCTGTTACGGATGGAGTTAAAACGCTCATTATATAGCTTTACAAGCCTGTTTCTTCTTTCCTGATCACTAAATATCCAATTCTTAAATTCTTCTTTTAGAAGCTCCTGCTTCTGTCCTGCAAGAAGCGTTTCTTTTTTATTTAGCACAGAAGTTTTTGAGCCGTCCGAATTTACAATCTGGTCAAATACCTTTGTTTCTTTTAAATTTAGGGCATCCTCAATCAGCTTATAGGCATTTACCCTTGATGTACCGTAGGTCATTTCCGCAAGATCATTTCCTCTATCCCTGCTTTTGCCTTCTACATTCCATTCACTTGTGAGGTTTGAAAATTTAACCTTAATATCCCATTTGGCATATCCCGGAGTTTTAAGCGTTTCAAAGATGAATTTTTCTATATCCTTAATCGGTATCCAAGTAGCTCCGAGTCTTACATTGATTTCACTTGCTTCAAGCTCCTTTGGAAGAACTTTTGTAAGCTCTGCCTTTTGGTATTCCAAACGGTTCATCTCATAGCTTATCAGCTCTTTTTCTTTGCCATCTTCCGCATAGCCAAGATGAGGTAACTCTCTTTCGGTCTGTCTTAGCTTTGCAAGGTAGCTGTCTACAATGGCAATCTTATCTCTAATATTTCCGCTTAGGTACTCATCCTTTGTTACATAGCCGTACTTATATGAATTACTACCGTTTGCACAAGCGAAAGGCAAATCTCCATCTTCGGGGTTAAAGGATAATGGTCTATAAAAGTTTTGTTCTTCTCTGATATTTAGATAAATTTCTCCTCTAAGTTCTTCTATCAAAGTTGGTCTGTCTTTACCTGTAAGGCTTTCCATATACTCAAAATCCACATAGCCTTTTTCAGATACTGATAAGACAAGAGCTTCAAGGGAAGTGTCCACATGGTCGATAACTTTTGCCTTTGTGATTGTTCTTTTTGAAAAAATATCTCCCTTAGCCTTAAAGTTTTCTTCTTCATCAAGAATTTCAATGGAAGATACAAGAGGGAAATTGCTATCCTCTTTTAAGGCTCTGGTATTGCTTAAATTATTTATAAAGCCATGCTTCTTTGAAAAGTTGTCATAGACTTCATTGAGCTTTTCTTGAGCTTTCTTTACCTCATCATCGGAATAGTCCTCTTTCTGCTTGTAGATAACATCTTTAAGGGCAGTATTCAGTTCAAGATAGTCCTTAATCTTTTCCTTATTTTTCTCCGTTACTTCTTTCTTTACAAATAGGGAGTTTTCTCTGTAATAGACTTCATCATCAATAACGGTATAGGAAAAGTTTTTGACATCAGCCGTTGCAGGAACTGAAGTAATTTCATCATCTAAAAGCTCTATTTCTTCATACTTTGCCTCTTTAGAGATTTCTTCGCTTGCTTTTGTCAGAAGCTCTTTTAAGTCGGCATTTTCTTTCGGTAGACAAGCAAGGGTGTTTCCAAATCTTCCTGAAACTTCACGCATTGTGCCGAGTACCTGTTCAGGATGATCTACAAAATATTTGTTATAGGTAAGACCATTTTCATCTTCAGCAAGGTGTATCCAGTCCTCATCCCTTTCTCTGATACTATCTCTTTTCTTTAGGAAAATAATGTCCGATGTTACTTCCGTTCCGGCAACTCCCTTAAAGGTATCATTTGGAAGTCTGATTGCCCCTAAAAACTCTGCTCTTGCTGCAAGGTAGCGTCTTACACTTTCGTCCTTTTTATCCATCGTTCCGCTTGATGTAATAAAGGCAATAATACCGCCGTTTCTTACTTTATCAATGGACTTGGCAAAGAAATAATCATGGATAAGGAAGTTATTTTTGTTATACTCCCTGTCATTTACCTTGTATTCTCCAAAGGGTACATTGCCGATAATCGCATCAAAGAAGTTATTGGAAAAGGAAGTTTCTTCAAACCCCTTAATCTGTATATCACTTTCAGGGTATAACAGCTTTCCAATTCGACCGCTTGCAGAGTCAAGTTCAACACCGTAAAACTTTGACTTACTCATTTCATCAGGAAGATTTCCGATAAAGTTTCCAACTCCCATACTTGGCTCTAATATATTACCGCTCTTAAATCCCATACCTGCAAGCGTCTTATATACGCTGTCAATCACTGTTTTCGGTGTGTAAAAAGCTGTTAGGGTAGACTCTCTTGCAGCTTCATATTCAGATGGTGATAAATTTTCCTTTAAGAAACTTCTTGCTTCTTTCCACTGTCCCTCCTTGCTCTCATCAAACACATCAGCAAGTCCGCCCCAGCCGACATACTTTGAAAGGACTTCCTGAGCGTTAATATCTAAATCTCTCTCACCTCTTTCAATTCTATTTAACATAGAGATTGCTTCAAGGTTGCTATTCAGTCTTTCGCTTGGAGATAACTTTTCAGGGAGCGTTTCTTCTGTAATTTTAAAGTTATGAGCTTCCGCTTTCCTTGTTTGAGTTTCTTCAGTAGTCTGCTCTGGCAGTTTATATGTCAGGTTTTCAAATACCCTCTCAAGGTCGCTTTCCATACGATAAGGAATGACATCGGAGCCTGTTATCATCCCGCCAAAATACTCGGTGTTGTCCTTCACCGTTACCGTATTTAGGTTCTTTCCCATATCATCAAAGCGTGTGATGGTATGATCTTTGTCCTTGTATTTAACTTCATCACCGACAATAAAGTGCGGTCTTTCAAGACTTATTTTATTCAGCAAGTCCTCATTATCTTCAAAAGCTACAATTGGTATCTGATGATTGCCGGATCTATTAGGATCAAGCCACAAATCATATCTTCCTGTGATTTCATTTTTAGAAATTTCTCTGACTTTATATTCTTCATGATTAAAATAGACGGTATCGCCTGCTTTAACTGCAAACTCTTCTAAAAGTCTGTCCTCTTTTTCATTCAGCTCTACTTCTTCTCTTTCTTTGAGGTAATCAAATAAGGTAGCTTGAACTGTGCCACGCTTTGTAGCTTCTTCTGTTTCTTCAGGTGCTTCAAGCCCTACTTTATCTTCAAAGCTAAGTTCTCCATTAAAGACAAACTGAAGCTCCTGCTCATCCATTTGTTTTATAAGCTCTGTATCTTTAAGTTCTCTAAAGGTCTTTGGAAAATCTTCTAAAATGAGCCTTTGTGCGTTTAGTTCTTTCAACTCCTCAAGATTAAAATATCCCCATTCAGGCTCAATCCCAAGCACAAGTCCAAAGGCATCGCCGCTTTCCCTGTCATACTCCGTCATATACCAAGTCCAGTTACTTCTAAAGGGAATAATATATGCGGCATGAACCTGCTTATCCGCTAAAGCTACATCCTCCTGTGCGTAAAGCTCCGGTACTCTTTCAAGCATTTCATCTGTCATTAAGTTTTCAGGATAATCTTTGGAATAATATTGTGGTTCTTTTGTTTTTTCTATTTCTGCCTTATTTCCTGTTTCTTTTTCTTCAAGATAGAGATTTTTAGAAAGCCGCTCATCGATATGCTTTGCAACACTTGTCCAAGTAAGAAACACATCATTACAATCATTTTTCTGTAATTTAAGTCCCTTTGCATCGTGCCATTCATCACTTCCCATTGCCCCTGAAATTGCATGGGAATGTCCTCCGATTCCATATTCGTCTTTTAGGAAATTGGCTTTTTCCTGCAAAGTATGATTTTCTTTAAAAAACTTGGTGATTCGTTCTTTTCCTCTATCAACGCCGCTTCCTCTTGAAAGGCTTTCAAGGACTTCATCTTCTGTAATAAAAGGCTTTACCTTCGTAAGTTCTGTCAGATTGGTACTGTATTCCTTTCGTGGCAGCTCAAGTTCCTTGAGTCTTTGATAAAGGCTATCAACCTTGTGATAATGAAACCTTAGTACATCTCTGTTTTCTTTGTATCCATCTAAAAATCTTTCGTATTCCCTGATTGTTTCTTTCAGATATTCAGGATTTTTTAATGCTTCAGATAATCTTTTCGTTTCTTGCGGAAAGCCACCACCTCTTTCAAAAGAGTTGAAATATCCTTGCTCTATTCCTTCTTCGCTTAAATCGTGCGTTAGATACCATAAGGATTCTGAAATTCTATCCCTTTCATAGTCCTGTGCCTCTAAAAGTTCTACATTTGTAGCAAACTCACCGCTATTAAGAAGCTCTTTTATTCTGCTTGCTGCATCACTCCAGCTTAAAATTTGTGTATTATCTTCTCTTGCCGATGTTCCATAAGCTAAATGAATACCTTTATCCGAATACCAGGAAGATACTTCTCTTTCATCAATGTAAAATCCGTTTCCTCCTCTAAAGGTATCTTTGAGGTATTCTCCCAATTCTTCTACTGTTTTTTCTTTGGAAAACTCAGCAATGATAGGAAGTCTGCCGCCATCATGGTTTCCTCCGTTAATAAGGATAGTGTCTATATCTTTCTGATTAAGAGGAATAGTAAGCCTCATCTGTCCATAAGAATTTTCAGGCAAAGAAAAAGAAGCCTTATCAGCTTCTCTTATCTCTATTTCAGTATTTTCTTTTAGATTTCCACTACTTCCTTTATGGTCACTTCTTTGAGAGCCGAAATCATTGCCCCATACTGCGGGTTGTTTTCGTCCTCTATCTTCCAAGCTGCCATCAGTTTCGGCTTCTCCGCTCTCATAAAGTCTATCGCTTGTTTTTGAATATCCATCAGGTGTCCTGTCAGCTTCTTCTCCTTGTATAGATCCACTAACATCTCGAAATGGCTCTGCTCCTCGCTCTCTGAAAGATAAGTGAGTCTCATCACTGCGTAAATCGGATTCGGGAATTCTTTCATGAAATCCGTCTGTTCCTCCAAGCTGTTTAGTGTATTCTCCCTGATTTTCTCTATTATCTCGTCCGTACTCTCCATTTCGGAGAACTCGCTCGTTTTCATTTCTTTTCTGATCATCTCGTCGAAGTACATTTTCTTCTACCTCCTCAATTTCTTCTCTAATCTTATTATATCCTGCTTCTTTACCTCTTAAAACTTCTTTGTCAAGCTCTTTACTTTTCTGAATGGTCGCATCAATAATCTTTCCGCTAATATCCGATACGCTTTCACCAAGACTCATTAGAGATATGCTGTCAAGTCTTTGAAAATTCTCTCTTAAAAGCTCATAATCTATCGAATAATCTAACTTAAATCTTGACGCTACCGCATAGCTTACCGAGTCCCTTACAAACTTGGTAAAGGATATTCTATCCTCATCCGCTACTCTAAGTTCGTTCATAAGACTGTCTATCTTTTCATCTCCGTAAAGCCTGCTTAAAGAAAAGATATTTTCTAAGGTGCTTTCACCTTCCTCATAGCCCTCATTTTTTATCATTTCCTTTAAGACATCCCTATGAGCTTCCTTATCAAATCTCCAAAGATTGACCTCATTGACATCCCTGTTTCTTGAAACCGTCTGGCTTATATCAAAGATATAGTCCACCTTCTTGTATGTGCCGTAGTCCTCCAAAATTGGGATACCCTTTTTACCTCTCATAACGGTACGGTTAAATCGTTCCCTCCAATAGTCGAACTTTGCACAGGCTGTCGCTTCAGGATTTCTATCATAGATACTAAGCTGACTTCTAAAGTCATATCTCTGATTGTTTCCGACAACCTTTAGTAGCTTCAGATATTCTGCTTCACTTTGAAGCACATCTTGTTTTACAAGCTCCAAAATGTTATGAAAATCATTTATTCGCATTTTTACCTCCTTCTTTTTTCCAAACAAAAAGGTGGTTAGATTTTACTCTAATCACCTTTAAATTCTATGTGCTGCAACTTACTGCAACTTAATTTTTCTGTTTTGACTTACTAAAAATCCTTATTTTACTAGGTTTTATCTCCCATTCATACTGCATAAATCACGATTTTGCAACTTACTGCAACTTAAATCAAGCCCAAAAAGGAATATACTTCATATATCTCGGAGCTGTATTTTCATCAACTGGCTTAATAAGTTTGGCTTCTAATGTATCTTTAATTATCCTCGATGCTTTATATTTATCTTTATCACTTATATCAAATAATTCTCTGAGCGAATTATTCGTTATGCTCTCTCCATTGACATAGACAAAGCAAGCCTGCATATAACAAGTTCTTATTCTATCTTCTTTACTAATCAAGTCAAAAGGAGCTTTCAAATAGAGAGTTACTTTTGTGAATTTATCACTTTGATTTTCGATTTTAGGAGCAAGCATAGAATTCTTACTTGTCGCATATACTATCTTATCAAAACCACTTCCTCTTTCTTCACAAATCCCACATTTGTGCATAAATCCTGCAAGATTTTCATTTCTTGAAATCGGAACTGTATCAACAATGCGGTCTATCGAAACCAATGGCGAACCTGCATTTGAAAATTCTATCCTATCTTTGAATAACTCAACCATAGGACTTGTCCCTTTTTGTTCAATAGCTTGATGAATCATGATATTGGCAATTAACTCACGAATGGCTATCTCCGGATAACCCAACTTAGTTTTTCTTATAGAGTCTTCAATTATCTCTTCCTGTGGAATGACAGTCAAAACATAATCTACAATTTCCTCATATGAAATAGCATAACCTTCACTAAATACTTTTTCCCGTATCGTGTCAAGTCTATTGTTCTCTTTATACCAAATTACTCTTATAGATTTATGAGCTAAACTCCCAAAATTCTTTAAATCTTTTGAAATAAGTAATGCTCCTAAATTAGTAATATCATAGCTTCCGGAATCATTTCTTTTTATAAACTTTTCATTAGTAAAATCATCCAATATTTTATTGTTATTTTGTGGTAATGCAACCCCCATCTTTTCATAATATCCCGCTACATTCAGTACATCTAACACCTCATGAAACGAAATATTATCTTTTGCATTTCTTAATTCAAACGGAGTTGTATCAAAAGCTGCCCATAGAGATCTCTCTTTATCAGGATATTCTTTCAACTTCTTCTTATTTGTTCCAATTCTAATATACTCTTCACCTGAAAACTTAATTGGCTGCTTTTCTGCACATGGAATTTCGAGTAATACTACATTTTTATCCTCAATTTCTGTTTTATAAAATCTGAAGTCTATTCTTGGATTTGTCATTCGAGATAACCATGCTTCAAGTTCTTCCGAACCTTTTTTACTCTCCCTATAATCAAATGTAGTTCCTACAATTTTATGTGTATTATCATCAATACCCCAGAGTAAATATGCTTTAGGTCTTCCCCATAAAGTTGAAGAATTGCCTAAAGCAGAAATATACTCACCTATCATCTGAGGTTCATCGTTATTATGCTTAAATTCAACCCATTCTGTTTCACTTGGCAAAGAAATCAACTCTCTGATTAAATTTTTTATATAATCTTGATTTTTTATTGCCATCTTAATTCTCCTAACAATTACAAATAAATTGCTTATATTATAGCATTTTTAGAGGATTTTTTCCACTCTGAAATTAGTTACCTCTTACTTTGCGTATGTCAGAACAGCCTCTTTTAGCTCATTTTCAATCGCTTCTAAAAATTCTTCCTTTGAAGATTTTCCCTGAGCAATATCCGATAATTCCATTTCCCATTTTGCGGTTGTTTCTGCTGATTTAAAGGTATCGGATACTATTGTTACAAGGCTAATCCCTTTATGCGTGGCTACAAGATTTTTCTTATCCCTTTCTACAAAGCCCTTAAAGATTAGATTTTCAATAATTCCTGCCCTTGTTGCAGGTGTGCCAAGACCTTTTCTTTCCACTTCTACACCTTTTTCAAGTGTGTCATTTCCTGCAATCTCCATAGACTTTAGAAGCGTATCTTCTGTAAAGTGCTTGGGAGGTTGGGTAAATTTTTCTTTAATCTCTTTATTTTCAATGCTTAAAGCATCATCAACATTTACATTAGGAAGTTCTACATCCTCATTCCTCTTGGACTTATACTCTTTAAGATATTTTGTAAACCCCTCGTCTTTAATTACCTTTCCTGAACTTGTAAATTCAAAGCCGTCAAATTCAGCTACTATCTTCGTTATATTTTCAATGAGTGGATAGCCTACACTTGCGTGAAATTTATCGGATATAAGGAAATAAACTTTTGCTTCGCTTGGAGGAAGCTCCGAAACATCTTCCTTTAATGAACTGATTGTCGGAATAATCGCATGATGATCCGTAACCTTTTTAGAATCAAATACTACCTTAATACGCCCTGTGTCAAAGTCATTCTTACCTAAAATGTTATTAACCGTACTTACAATCATATCTTCCGTTAAACATCTGCTGTCTGTTCTTGGATAGGTGATGAGCTTTTTCTCATAAAGGCTTTGGGCATAATCAAGTGTCTGCTTGGCACTATATCCAAAGTATTTATTACACTCTCTTTGAAGTGTTGTCAGGTCAAATGGCAAGTCTGGTTTTGTTATTTTCTCTTTCTGAATGACATCGGTAATTTCAATCTTATCGCCCACTAAATTTAAGAGCTGTTCAGCAGCAACTTCATCATCAATTCTATCCGTTGATAGTGTAAAACCATTTGTAGAAAGCTCTACTGTGTAATATTTTTCTTTCTGATAATTTGCTATCTCATCATCTCTTTTTACAATCATGGCAAGAGTAGGTGTCTGCACTCTGCCAACACTGTAATTTTGCTGATACAGACAAGAGTAGAGCCTACTAATATTCATTCCGACTAACCAATCCGCAATCGCTCTTGCCTGTGCCGATTCAAAGAGATTATCATAGTCCTTTCCGTCTTTTAGATTATCAAAGCCCTCTTTAATGGCACTATCTTCCATTGAAGAAATCCAAAGGCGTTTCATCTTCTTTTTACAATTCACTTGATTATATACAAGCCTAAAAATACTTTCTCCCTCACGACCTGCGTCGCAGGCATTGATAACCGTATCAACCTCCTTATCATTCATCAGCTTTTTAAGGATGTTAAACTGCTTCTTGGTTGCTTTTGCTACTTCATACTTGTAGTCGCTCGGAATAATCGGTAAATCAGCCATATTCCACTTGGCGTACTTTTCATCATAAGCATCCGGATTTGCCATTTGAATTAAATGTCCAACACACCAGCTCACCCTATATCCGTTTCCTTCATAATATCCGTCTTTCTTTTTATTTGCTCCAATAACCTTTGCAATGGAGATTGCAACACTTGGTTTCTCCGCAATTACTAACTTCATTTCTGTTTTTCCTCCTGTTTTAACTAATAAAATAGGGCGAAAGATATTACTCTCCCGCCCTAACTTTGCACCCAAAATAATATGTTTTTAGGTGCGTTTATTCTTCATCTTCTACTTCATCTGCATCATTTATTTCTTCCTCACTTTCAGCTTCAGAAAAGAAATCATCATCTTCCTCCTCTAAGGCTTCAAGTTCTTTATCTTCTTTCTTTTTTACAACCTTAAAATAGTAGCCCGCTCCTAATGCACCACCTACTACAAGAAGCAAAATAATATAGGTTCCTAAATTACTCTTTTCGTCTTTCTTCTCAGGCTTTATTTCTTCCTTAACAGGTTCTTCTTTTACTACTTCCTGCTTTGGTGCTTCTTTTTTCTCTACCATATTTAAGAGATCATCTTCAGATACTTCCGTAAGAAGCATTACATTCTCACTATCTTCATCATGATTGATGATTAAATAAAAGGTCTTACCATTTTTCGTTTGAAAGGTAATAAACTGCCTTGCATCTGCCGAATACTTATCCGTTTCTTTGTTATCGCTGCTATCTCCATGATGAATCGGATACTCCTTATTTGCATTATCTTTATTCTCCGTAACGGATGCTCTCGCCTTTGATGGAGATGAAGCTACTCCCTTGTTGGTATTTACACTCTTACTTGCAGACCCCATTGATGAATCCTGACTATTATTCGCAGGAGCTTTTGCCGTCAACTTATTGGGATAACGAATTTCCTTTTCTTTTGTTTCTGCGTTAGCCGTATCCTTTGTAACAGTCCCTGAACTTGTTGTTTCAGAAGTTCCTTTGCTGTTGTTGCTTACAGGTGTTTGAGGAGAAATACCTGAACTTGTCTTAATTCCGGAAATAGGACTAATCGGTGTAACTGATTGTGATGTTACAGGAGCTTTATTTGTTTCAGTTGCCTTCTTCTCAAGCTCTTTCACCTTTTCCGTCAGCTTATCTATTTCCTTTTTCATATCTTCTGATAAGTCCTTATTTCCCTTATCTTTCTTCATTTTTTCTTTTAGGCTATCAATTTCATCTTCAAGGTCTTTAATTTTATTCTTTTGCTTATCACTTAATTTGTCTTTGTCCTTAAGTTCGCAATTTAACTTATCAAGTTTATCCTGAAGCTCTTTTGCCTCTTTTTCTATTTTTGAAATATCGTCTTTAGAAAGCTCTGTCTGCGTTTCCTTATCCTTAACCTCTATCTTTGCTACCTTACGGATAATCTCATCTTTTCCATCTCCCTTTACCTCATAAAACAGAAACTCATCAATGAATTTCATATCATCTGGGAGCATTGGAAGATCTCCGCTATCAATAAGTTGTCCTTTCTCAGCCTTTATCTTTTCTTCCTTAAAGACCTTTTCATCTTCAAAGATATACCTTACATTTACTTCAACTTCCGTTTGAACAGCTTCGTTTTTTGTTGGAGCTTCAGATTTTTGCTCCTGTGCATAAACAACCGTCCAAAGACCTAAAATACAACTAATACTTACAATTACCGCAAGTGCTACCGTCCAAAACTTATTATTCTTTTTCAAACTGGTTTTCATTTGTTTTCTCCTTTTTCATTTCTGCTTTTTGTCTGTTTACCTTTGCCATCAAATCGCTGATTGTGATGTTATTCTTTCTGCAAATGGCAATGATTTCTTCATTTTCAAGCTCTTCTTCACGAATGAATAAAGGCTCCAATTCTTCATCAATCAGAGCCTTTTTATCTTTTAATTTTTTTATTCTGTTTTTTACTGCTGTCAGTTCTTTTTTCAAATTGTGTCCTCCTTATCTGTTTACATTTGGCGGAAAGCCGAAACCTACTGGATGGTGCTTACAGAAAGTTGCTATCCAATCATCTAAGGTAGTTACTCTGATTCGCCCGATATTATCTATTACCTTGCCATCGCCTATATAAATGCCTACATGACCATAGGTAAGTCCTGCTGTACTTCCACTACTACTGCTTTCAACTGCAACAAGCATTCCTACCTTGAGTTTTGATTTATCTGATGTAAAGGTATAGTTTCGGTACATATCACAGGCATTTCCTCCAATATATCCAAGTCCTGCATTTTGATAGACCTGCGATACCCACATAGCACACCAGCCTGCACCCGGAGATGGCGTAATGTATGCAGCATTTACAATCTTCTTTTGAACTTCCGTAGAAGCCTCATACTCTTTTCCACCGCCGATACCTCCATTTGCACTGATAAGGTCAGAATTACCAAAGGCTTCTCCCATATTGCCTTGTGCAAGGAACAAGGCTTCATAGTGCTTTAGATTATCGGGATAGTTTGCAAAGACCTTTCGGATAATGCTGTCCATCTCTTTTTTATGAAGCGTTACGATGAGTTTTTTATACTCATAAGGTTCTTCGTGGCTTTCGGTATATTCATTGCCATCTTCATCGGTATAGGTTTTTGTAACCATCCTGTATCTGATTTCAATTTCTTCCCTATACTCAAGGTCATACATGGAATCAAATAATTCTTTTAATATGGATTCTACTTCCGATACACTCTTTACGTCTCCGCACCTTGATGTAATGTAGGATAAAAGCTCATGAACATTATGACCGATATACTCTGTGTTATTTAAGATGTACTCATCATAGCCGGGATGGTTACTTTTGACATTATCAACCTCATTTTGAAGTTCCTTTTCCATAGCAGAAAAGTTCTGATTGATTTCACTTAGGACATTTGGCTTTGATAAATAGCTTGTTGTAAGCACAGAGCTTGTAGAATTCATAAAGCCTGTCATTCCCGTTCCTGCAAAGTTAATCACAAAAGTCCCTAAGATAATGATACCTATGAAAATAAGCATTAGTCCTTTTGCTTTTCGGATAATCATATCCTTTGAGCTTTTCAGTGTTCCGATAAGTCCCTCTTTAATTCGATCTCTAAGCCTTGACTTATTCTCACGAGAAATTGCTGCCTTTACCTGATTTTTCTTTTGAAATCTTTTATAGGCACTTGCTCTTTTATACTCATCCGTCTTTTTCAGTTCCTTTTTGGCATCACGAAATTCCAACTTTGACTTACGCTTTCTGATTTTATAGTCCTTATTTGCAAGGTCATAGCCTCTTTTAGCTCTTTTCTTATCAGAATACTTCTTTATGCCATGAATGAGCTTGGAGCTTGTATCTGCTGTCTTTTCTCCTGCTTCCACTCCTTGATTTTCATCACTTCCATGAGACAAGTAATCTCTTACAGTTTCACTTCCTTTAGCAAGTCCTGAAAGGGCAGATACCTTTACCATGTCTTTTTTTAGCTTTTTCTTCTGCTCTTTATAAATACTGCTATAAACTTTTCCGCTGACAGCATCTTTTCCCGCCTTTTTATCATCAGCCTTATTTCCCTTTGGTGCATCGTCCTTTTTCCTTGTATAAAGGCTTTCGGTATAGTTTTTTCTCTTATAATTTTTCTTTTGAGCTTTTTGGCTTTTTGAGAAGCTATTTGTATTTTCTGCTTTATGATGAAGATTATCCTCGACATCATAGGTTGACTCAAAGTAGTCGCTATCCCTAAAGTCATTATCGTATCTGTCTATAATCCCATCATTATCAAGGTCTTTTCCTAAAGGATCATAGATTTTCCCATCCTTAACCTCTGTAACATAATCCGCTCTTCCAGTTTCAGTTACAGAAGTTATGCTCCCCTTATCTGAAACTCTATATTTTGCGTTTCTCTTGGAATTTCCATAATCCTTTTCATTATCAGCATTTATCTTGCTTATCTTTTTATGAACCTTATCCTGAAATCTATCTTTCTCATGAACGATTTTTCCTCTGTAATCATCGGTATCCTTTAGCTTACTTTCTTCAGGTATAATGTTTGTTTCACTATGGAGCATTTCTTTTTCAATGCTTGCCTTGTGCCTTTCCTTAAAGTCCTTTTTCAGCTTCTTTCCCATAGGTTACCTCACTTCTTCCGGCTTGGTAGTCATCTTCTGATATAAAATTGTATCTTTCGGAAACTTATCAAGGAAAGGTACAATAGTATTTCCAAAGAATAGTAGTCCCTCACCCTCATTGGAGTTGGTAACATATCTAAGCTGAGGAAGTGAGATTTTAAGTTTTCTTGCAAGTATCTCTCTATCTCCTGAAGCCTGATTTAACATTAAGACAAAGTCCGTATTATCAAAGATATTTTCAATTTCCTTACTCATAAGTAGGTCTTTGACATTTTGCGTGATACCTGTCGGGATACCTCCCCATTTTCTAAAACGTTTCCAAATCTCAACCGAATAGGATGCTGTCTGTTCATCTTTTAAAAGTAAATGAAACTCGTCGATATAGTACCTTGTAGCCTTGTTTCCTCTGTTTTGTGACACCTTATTCCACACCTGATCCTGAATAACAAGCATTCCTATTTTCTTTAGCTGACTTCCAAGTTCTTTAATATCAAAACAAAGGAGCTTCTTATTCAAATCCACATTTGACCTGTGATTAAAGACATTAAGAGAACCTGATACATAGATTTCCATCTCTGTTGCCAGCTTCTTACCAACCTTTTCCTCCTGTCCTTTTAACATATCGTATAGGTCTTGCAGTATTGGCATATTATCAGGAGTCGGATTTTCAAAATACTTTTCATAAATCTTAGGTAGGCATCTATCTATAACGGACTTTTCTTCTGCTGTAAGACCACTACCGCCTACTACAAGCTCAAGCATACTCATAATAAAGTTTGCCTTGTCTTTCAGCGGTGCATCCCCATCCCCGTAGTTCATGTTTATATCAAGGGGATTCAGGTAATCCTTTGACTTACTGCTGACCTTAATGACTTCTCCCTTAAACTGCCTTACGAGGTTTCCATACTCTCCTTCCGGATCGCAGATAATCACATCATCATCTGTTACTAAAATCGCATTTGCCATTTCTCTTTTGGCACTAAAGGATTTACCGCTGCCCGGAGTTCCGAGGATTAGACCGTTTGGGTTCTTTAATTTCTTTCTATCTGCCATAATCAGGTTATGGCTTAGGGCATTTAGTCCGTAGTAAAGACTATTACTTGAATTGATAAAAAGCTCCTCTGTGGTAAATGGCATAAATACTGCCGTTGATGAACTTGTCAGTCCTCTATCTATTTCAATCTTATTTACACCAAGAGGCAGCACGCTCACTAAACCTTGTTCCTGAGAATGGTCAAGTCTTTTCAGCTTACAGTTATGCTTATTTGCAATGGAGCTTATTTGAGCAATTGTGTTATCGAGCTTTTGCACTGTCCTTGCAAAGTTCATAAAGACGATACTTACCACAAACATTCGCTCATCTCTTGTCTGCAAGTCTTTTAAGAGGCTTTTTACATCTTCCCCATAGGTGATTAAGTCCGATGGAAGAATGTCCATATCATAACCGCTTCTTACCGCCTTCTTATTTTCCTCAATCTTCATCTTATCAATATCAGTGTTTTTTCGTTTTACCATCTTAATGGCTTCCGATTGGTCGATTGCCCTAATATGAAAGGAAATATTGATGTTATCGTCAATATCCAAAAACTCGGATAACATCCTATCTGAAAGCTCACTGGCAAGGATTTGAAAATGACTTGTTGCTCCGATAAATTTTCCAAACTTAAAGTACCTTGACGGTGTAAAATTGAACTCATCAGGCACGATATATGTTTTGGTGCTTTCCCTTTTCTTTAGATCTTTGTAGGAAAATTCAAATGTTTTATTTGGATTTAAAACATCATGAAGTATCTTTAGCCTTTCTTCTCCGTTTAGGCTTTCTGCTCTCACACCCATGCTCTTTAGATTAGATAATATATCTATCTCCAGTCTTTCAAGTTTTGATGTTGCCTGCTCTAAATTATCCGCTTTCACTGTAAAGGTTACATACTTTGATTTTTTAAGTCCGTTATTTCCCTTTACAATCTGGCTTTTAAGCATCTCTCTAAATTCAAAGCGTATATCGTCAAAACCGTCCTTTTTATCCGGTATCTGAATTGCCGACTTCATTTCTTCGTTTCGTCCGAGTTGATTGATATATGAAAACTCAATGCTGATGCTCGGATCAAAGGAATTTAGAAAGTTGGCAAACTGATTAAAAATCAAGTCCCTATCTTCATCTAAGGCAAGCTGATAGTTAATGTCCTGAAAGGCTATACTTTTACTGAAGTGCTTTTCATCAAGCTGGCATATTCCGCTTTTTAAAAGCCTTAGATAGGGAATGGTATCTTCTACCGTATATCTTTTCGGTTCTTTCTTAAAGATAAGGTCAAGGATTCCTCCCTTATCTTTTTTTGACTTGCAATTACTTTTCTTTAAGTCCCGCTTTTGACTTCTCAATGCCTTTTCGTTTTGCATGAGTTTTATTTGCTGAATTTTTCTTTTCTTGTTCAAGGTAAACCTCCTTTCTCACTCTCTTTTTTGGCTGATAAAACTTATGAAGGTAGATGTGCTTAAAATATTTCTCAAAGGTCAGTCCGTCCTTTTCAAATAGTGTGATGAAAAAGATAGGAAGCGTGGACACGATAAGGAATATGACAGCTATGTCATTTGGCACAAACTTCCTCATAAATAAATAGACTGGTATTCCAACCAGTCCTGCAAGTGTGAAGCCTATGAGCTGCCTTTTCGTTAGGTTAAAAGCAACCTTTGTCTTTACCCTATTTAAGTCTTTAGGGATTGATACATATGCCATATCTTACCTCCCATCTTCTTTACCCTTTGACAGCCCCTCAAAGTGTTCATATACAGAGCCGATTTCTTCCTGAATACTCTCTATCTGTTCATTCGTACTTTTGTTATATCTTTCCTGCATTAAGCAAAAATCATTATGGCAGCGACCGATGTCCTCTGTTTTTTCTTCCAATTCTTCCACCTTATTATGAAGCCTGATCCTATCAATTATCGCCATAATACCCGCTCCAATTACTACTGCTGTAAATACTGTTTTTCTTTTGTTCATACTATCTTTCCTTTCTTTTAGTGTGCATTTAACACGCTTTTGGCCAGTGTTCCGCTCTTTAGCATCATTAACCCCAGCAAAACCGCATAGCCAAGTATCGTCATGGTACTTGTGTGTATATCTGTTATCTTAATCGTCTTAACTAAAACTGCGTAAATTCCAAGACAAACCATTAAAAAGAGTCCTTGTAGCCCAAGTGCAAATAGTCCTTTGATGTAGTTTGTTCCAATCTGTCCCCACTCCTTGTTTCCCATTGTGGCAAATGGAATGGCTGAAACCGATGAGTAAACATAAATCTCAAACATTCTTCCGTAAACCACAAGCATAATCACAACGGATATTACCTGTATAGCAACCTTAATGAGTGAGGTTTCAAAGAGAATCATGACAAGTTCTCCAAGCCCCTTTTCTTTTAGGGTATCCATCATTGCCACTATCTGATCTCCGGAAACGGTGGCAGAGGTATTTATCACCCCTGCCGCCTTATTTACCATGTGCTGTGCCACATCAAAAACTGCCATCGAAAACTCAAAGGCATGGGATACTAACCATACAGCAATCCACATCTTGATGATGTACTTGAAAAATTCAAAGGTATCTGTATCGTGCATATTGTTCTTTTGCATTACCATATTGATAAGCTCGATACAAAGAACTGCTGTGATGATTAGTCCCGCTATTGGAATGATAACGGAATCGTTAATGCTTTTGATAAAGGCAAATACATCTCCGTTCCATCCCATAGGAGTTTTTCCTACATCTGTTGCAACTGCACCAACTTTATCGTTGATGTCAAGAAACATGGACTCTAAGTTTGCTTGAATACCGCCCAGTAGAAGCTCCTTAAAGAATTCTTCTATCTTGTCGAATATTCCAAACATCTAAGCTCTCCTTTTCTTCTTAATTGAGTACACCCGCAAGTAGTGGAATGAGCTTAAGTCCGATAAGAACGATACGTCCTCCAGCCATAAGCTGCTTAATACCTTGGCTCTTAGCACCGGGATTGTCATTACCATATCCTTCCATCAGGTTGATAACGCCCCATGCTCCAAGTCCTGCACCTACTGCCATAACCAAAATCTTTAATACATTAACTGCCTGTGTAAAAAATGCCATAAGTTATTCCTCCTCATTTTCTTCTTTCTTTTCAATTTTGTTGTAGGACTTCACTACAAAGTTTTTGTAAGTCTTTCCCTCTTTTTCACGCTTCTTAAAGTAGCCAAAGATGTGGATTAAATCACCTTTTTCAAAGTCATTTGCCTTCTCTGCTTTTTCTCCATAGGCTGCACAGTTGATGTACTCCTTGCCTTTACCGTACTTTTTTACAAGCGTGAAGTTTGCAACTTCCACTTTCTCTCCTTCATTTTCAAAACTTGAGAAGGTAGGCTCCGCCACTAAGTTGGCGTTGATGTTAATCATTTCCTGCTTCATTAAAAATTTCTCCTTTTCAATTCAATAAAAAAGCGACTGGAGTATTTCTTTTCCAATCGCTGATACTCTTACTATTTAGTTTTTTCTTAGTGGGACTTCTGATCCTTATCATCTTATCTCCTTTATTGTCTTTAACATATTTAAGTGAATTAGCATTTTGTCGTGTATATATTAGTGAAAGGTACTTGAAATACTAGTTCGCTAATTAGTGAGTTTCCCCTATTTATTGATCGCAATATAAATTGAAAATAGGTATGAAAAAAGACGATAGATTTTTTTCTTTTCTATCGTCTTACGCATTTAGTATTCAATTTTTCAGTTCAACAAACTGGGATTTATATTTTACTTACAAAATAGTATGAAAAACTATACGAATAAGTAGAATTAAAATTGCACCTACTATTCATACAGCAATTACTTTTTGAAAATTTCTTTTTTCTTGTTTAGCCGTATAATTATACCATTTCATAAACGGATACCTCCAAAATTCCAAATTTATTTAATCTAATAACTAGGGAGTTCAAGATGTACTAAATATCCAGTACTTCTACTATTTCTCCATTTTTTTCTTTAAACATAATTTTTTTGACTACTTCTTCTCCTAAATATTTTGTAAACTTAGTCAATTCTGTTGATACTTCAAATACTATATTATGTTTTATATCACTTAATTCAAAACTCGAATCATATCTTGTTTTATCTGACCAATAGTTCCAATTTATATCTGTCCTTTCATAATAAACATAGTTTCCTTTTGGAGTTACAAATACTCTTTTATTTATTAACTTCTTTTCATCTTCGGATTTAAATATTTCAGAATACAGCTTCATCCCTTTAAATACTTTGTAATTGCTAATTTTATCATTTGAAATATTTAATTTAATTTCTTCATACTTCATAGAAAACCTCCACAAATTCAAATTTATCTAGCTCTATTATATCAAATATACCCTCGACCATATAGTTATAACAGTAAATCTTACAATCTTGTAATTACCGTATTTCTATTAAGCTTAACCTTGCCTTTTCTCTTTATATATTCTTCAATATCAAACACATTCTTCTTGTCATAATCTTCTAAGAACTTATAGTTCTTATGCTTTGTGATGTCGAATTTATCTGAAAGAAAAGGTCTTACACCTCTAAGCTGAAAAATACATTTACTACCGTCCATTACAGTAATCTCATCTTGGCTCATCAGTTCCTTACCTGTCTTTTGATAATTAAGTCCGAAAGACTTTTGATTTGACCTTGTTTCCGATGTGTTATATAAATCTATCGTTTCTTTTCCCAGTGTTTCAGACAATTCTTTTAGTGTAGTTTTCTCCTTGCCACCAAGGAACAAGGTACTATCACAGTTACCTACGATTGTATCGGCATTATCCTTATAGATTGCCTTTAACTGAGATTGTGCTTGAAGTATGATACTTGCTGATATTTCTCTGGAACGGATTGTTGCTATAAGTTTCTCAAACTTTGGAATTAAGCCGATGTTTGCAAATTCATCAAGCAAGCATCTCACATGAACAGGTAATCGTCCGCCATATACATCATCTGCCTTATCACATAAGAGATTAAAAAGTTGTGAGTACATAATGGAAACTACAAAGTTAAAAGTATCGTCTGTATCAGAGATAATAACAAAGAGTGCTGACTTTCTATCTCCGAGGGTATCAAGCTCAAGTTCATCTTCTTTCATCAAGTCCCTAAGTTCCCTAATATCAAATGGAGCAAGTCTTGCACCACAAGAGATAAGAATAGATTTTGCCGTTTTTCCCGCAGCCAATTTGTACTTTTTATATTGCTTGACTGCAAAGTGTGTAGGCTCTTTCTTTTCCAGTGCTTCAAAGAGTCTGTCTATCGGATTCATATAGGTTTCATCATCTTCTCTAACTTCTGAAGCGTCTATCATATCGAGAAGTGTTGCAAAGTTCTTTTCTTCTCTTGGAGCTTCATAGAAGATGTAGCCGATAAGGGCTGTATAGTAGAGCTTTTCAGCTTTGACCCAAAAATCTTCACCTGCTTTTTCGCCCTCTCCTTTCGTATTTGCTATGATTGTCTGCACCAATTTCAGAATGTCTTTCTCAGAACGGATATAGGCAAAGGGATTGTATTTCATGGACTTTTTGAAGTTAATGGTATTTAAGATTTTAATCTCATAGCCATTATTCTCAAGCATCTTGCCGCACTCAAGGACTATCGTTCCTTTCGGATCGGTTACGCAATAACTACTGTGCATTTGCATAAGGTTTGGTTTTACATAAAATCGGGTTTTTCCACTTCCTGAACCACCGATAACAAGCACATTTTTATTTCTCGCATACTTTGGATTAGCCGGTCTACCATTCATTGTTAATCGCTCAGTTTGTGTAAGCAAAATATTATTTTGAAACTTTTCATCCATATATGGCTCTATATCTTTTTTAGTTCCCCATCTTGCCGATCCATACTCTTTTCCCTGCCTAAACTTTTTAGCGTTTTTCCCTTTTGTATAGACAATGAATTTGATTAAAGCAGCCACTCCTATACCTATTAAAATATCCGCCGGATGAATACTCGGAAGAAAGCTCATTGTGTTAAGCTCCAATATCCCCTGAAATATTTTATCTATCACATCTCCTCCAACATAGCTTCTTACATGATTTGAAAAGATGTTTCCTAAATAGAAAAATGCAAGATAGGGAATATTCTGCTTTAGAAACTTTACCTTATCCTGCACCTTAAATAAGCCTTTGATGTCCTTTAATATCTTATCTATCATAGGCTCTGCTCCTTTTGTTTATTCTTGATTTTATCTTTGGAAACAGAGTTTTTAGCCATTTCCTTGAACTTTTCAATATTCTTATGGATAGATTCTTTTCTTTCCGTTTTCTTTTCCGATTCTGACAGGGCATGCTTAAAGGCTTTCTCCATAACCTTCATATCTTTAGCTTGAAAGAATACTGAATATTTCCCACTCTCCTTATCTTTCATGACTGAAAACTTTACGCCATACCGATTAAGTTCTTTTTTCAGTTCCTTAAGCTCTGCTTCTTCAACCGGAATTTCTTCAAGCTGTCCCTTTTTAACCATATCTTTTAGCTTTACTTCATTTCCGTTGCTATTTACAAGTTTTTCAAATCCTCCAAGCTTTTCTGCTTCTTTCATCAGTTTCTTTAATAAGTTCAGAATTAGCTTTCCTGTTACTTTAGCAGCTCTTACTTCCATATTCAGCGTTTTTCTTGCTATTTCTTCATTGATCAAGTTCTCTCACCTCCGTTCAGTAACCTCTCTTTATTACGAGCCAGCTTATCCTTTTGAATAGCCTTTCTAAAATCTTCTCCTACAACCATAACAGGAATACACATCTCTATAATTCGTGAATAAATCCTCTGATACTCCACACTTTCTGTACAATTTACAATTGTGTCGTAAGAAAGGTTTGTGGTGAAAATAGTCGGTTTCTGTTTTAAATACCTGTTATTCACAATGTTATATACCTGCTCTTTAGCATAGCTTGTATCTCTTTCAATTCCTAAATCATCCAAGATAAGAACAGACGTATTCACAAGCGATTCTATATATGCGTTCTTGTCAAAATCAAATCCTCCCTTTTGCAGTTCATTGATAATCTGTGAAAAATTTCTTATTTTAACGCTTATTCGATACTGTTCAATAAGGCTATTTGCAATGGAGCAGGCAAGATAGGTCTTTCCGCTACCTACTGAGCCATAAAAAAGGAGTCCGATGTTTTCTTTTTTCATTTCCTCATATTTTTTTACAAAGTTCTTTGCAATGATAAGGCTTTGATTTTCTTCTCCCTGATAATTTTCAAATGTGTATGACCACTGAATAATCGAGTTAAAGCAGCTACTCTTTAATCGTTCAATCTCCATCTGCTTTTGTCTTTCTTTTTCTTTTGCTTCTCTATTTCTATCGCATTTACAAGAAATCTTAAATATCATCTTGTTATCAAAGAACTCCATCACTTTTCCGTCTTTTCTTTCATGGCAGACTTTGCAATAGGCGTGTCCATCTTTGATATACTCTTTTTCAGGATCATAAGAGTACTCTACATCCTCTATCATTACTTTTTCCAATTCTTTCATCATAGGTGTTCTCCTTTATCATATTCTTCCCATGTCGGTATATTTGATGTTTTCACTTCTTTTCCTCTCCCCTGATCTTTATAGAACCAAGAAAGGATTGTTGCTTTATGGTCTTTATATGTCTTTCCGGTGCTTTTGATATATGCAGATAGCCTTTCAATGTAATTATCAAGCTGTGAGTTCATTATGATTTGTAAATCGGATATATCTTCAGCAGCTAAAAATACATTTTGAAATGTTCCAAGTCCGTTTACACCAAAACTATATTCTCTCTTACTATACTTACTCTTATTATTCTCTATATAGTTAGAGTCAAGATTTTGAACTTCCTGAAGTTCATTTTCTTTACTTCTGAGGTTAAAATCTTTTACTTCTGAAGTTAAGTTTTTTGACTTCTGAAAGTCATTTTCTTTTACCGCTAATATGCTCATAAAGTCTTTAACATATATGACATTCGGCTTACCAAGCCCAAGCCTTACTCTTTCAATCAGTCCGATTCCTTTTTTCATATCGAGTTCATCTAATGTTTTTATAGCTGTCGGCTTTGAGATATTTCTTCTTCTCATAATTTCTTCGACTGTGAAATAGATAAATACTCTGCCTTCCTTGTCCACCCAATTATTCTTAAAGGACATTCCTGTTCGTTTCAAAAGCATAGAATAAAGGATAATTGCTTCAGCAGACAGTCCCTTAAATTCTTCTCCGTCTACCAATATTTCAGGTACTTTTAGAAAGTTAAATCTTTCTGCTTCTCTGTTATAGAAATAGTCAAAGTCCATCGCTTCACCTCCTCCCCAAAAAATTGGCAAAGAAAAAGACGATAGTTTTTCTTCTATCGCCTTTGGTAACCATTTGTATGAATTTTTTTAGATTGATTTTATTGCTTCATTGATTCCCTGAAGGAATGCTATAACAGCTGCTCCGACCATCGGTATTCCATAAGGACTTAACAAAAATCCTAATACCAATGCCTCAATGCCAAGTGATATATCTTTTTGCATAAATGATCCTATTGCAGCAACTATACACATCAGCATTAAGAAATACAGAATAGTTGTTCCTATGCCAAGTATAAATGTCAGAAAGGCAGTAAGGATACTCAGCAGCAAGCTGATTGGAAATAAGATTATTTTTATTATCCATCTCATAAATACCCTCCATTTCTACTAAATCATTTTAAAATGCTTTAACGCATCCATAATAGCTTCCTCTTTTTCCAGTGTGCATTGTGGAATAGCCTGTTTCTCTTTTTTTGATTTATTATAATGCTCCCTCAGTACAATTCCACATTTCTTTTTAATCTGTGCAATATAGAGTGTCGAAACCTTTAAATCAAATTTTTCCAATATATATTCCTTGATTTGTGCATAAGTCGCTTTACTTTCAGCACTTGTCAAATCAAGCTCATCAAGCTTAATTTCAACATCTATATGTTTGTCGACATCAAGTTTGGACAATAACGCTACCGTCTCAGTATGATGGGTTTGGGGGAACATGTCGACGGGCTGGACTTTTTGTGTTTCGTAGCCTCTTGTTTTCATGTATGCCAAGTCTCTCGCCAAGGTCGCCGGGTTGCACGACACGTAGACGACGCGTTTCGGTTTGACGCTTGCAATGGCGTTCAGAACTTTTTCCTCACAGCCCGCTCTGGGCGGGTCGATGACGATGACATCAGGTTTTACACCGCTTCTCAAGAGTTCGGGAAGTTTGTATGCCGCATCGCCGCACATAAAATGAGCGTTCTTCACGCCGTTGTCCTTTGCGTTTTTTACGGCATCTCGAATGGCCGGTTCGACGATTTCAATGCCGTAGGCAAACTTGGCTCTTTTGGCTAAAAATAGGGTAATGGTTCCTGTACCGCAATATATGTCTACTACCGTTTCGTTTCCTTTAAGGTCCGCATAGGACAGAGCCGTATCGTAGAGTTTTTGGGCCTGTTCGCTGTTTACCTGAAAGAAGGATTGAGCCGATATTCTGAAACTCAAGTCACCGATGGAGTCGGAAATAGTCGGACTTCCGTAAATGACCTTCGTCTTGTTTCCCAAGATGACATTCGTATAGCGAGAATTAATGTTCTGAATGACGCTCGTCAGCCCCGACACGTCTTTGCGCAGCATTTGTACAAGTTCTTTCATATGCGGCACCATGGGTACGGCCGTGACGATACAAACCATGATCTCACCCGAATGAACGCCGGTTCTGCCCATAATATGACGGACAATTCCCGTCCCTTTGTCTTCATCATAGGCGGGAATTTTATAGTCCTTCATCCACTGCCGAATGACGGGAATAATTTCGTTATTGCCCCCTTTTTGAATAGGACAGGCATCAATGTCGATAATGCGATGCGACTTTTCGGCAAAGCAACCGATGTGAAGGCTTTTTTTATCGCCCCCCGCAGGTAGCTGCATCTTATTGCGATAGGCCCACGGTTCATCGGCTCCCAGTGTCGGCAAGACGGGAATATCTTTTAACTTGCCGATCCGTTCAACCGCATCCTGTACTTGTTGCCGTTTTTCCGCTAATTGTCCTTCGTACGACAGATGCTGTAACTGACAGCCGCCACATTCGGCATAAACACTGCAGGGCGGTTTTACCCTGTGTTCCGACGGCTTTTGCACCTTCTCTAAACGCCCCGTCGCATATTGTTTCTTTACAAAGGTAATCCGTGCCGTCACCGTTTCTCCCGGCAAGGCTCCGTCTACAAAGACCGTAAATTTTTCCACTCGTCCCACGCCCTCACCGTTTGACCCGAGACGCAAAATATCAATGGTATATGTTTTTCCCTTTTCTACAGGGGCTTTGAATTTTTCCGCCATAACTACTCCCGTTTACCCGTCTATTATATCGGCAACAACCGATTCTTTTTCAGTAGGCTCTGTTTCTTCTATCTGAAAAGCGGCTCGAATCCGTTCTTCATATGCAGCCGTATCCGCCCCCTCACCCCCGTATAGGGTGCATAAGAGGTCGCCTGCTTCCACCTTATCATATACTTCTTTATGCAAGGCGAGGCCTGTATACAAGTTGATAACATCATCCTTGTGAGCCCTACCGGCACCTGTTTCCATGGCGATCTCACCCAAGGCTCTGCCGTCTACATGCACAATAAAGCCGTTCTTTTCAGCTCGTATGTCTCTTGCATTTACTCTTCTTGTCAGAGGACGCACGCCTATAAAGGACGTATCTCCCCCTTGTGCTTCTAAAAACTCCTTAAATTTTTGAAGGCCCGACCCGTCGTTGATGTGTTCTTGTAAAACCGTCCGACCTTCTTCGGCTGTAGCAACGAGTCCCGCCGACTTCCGCATATAGGCACCGACAGTAAGAACCACTTCTTTCAGCCTTTTGCCCCCTCTACCGGAAAGAACGTCTACGGCTTCATCGACTTCCAAGCTGTTGCCGATACTCATGCCTAATGGCGCATTCATGGATGTCAGAACAGCTGTCGTAGGTTTTCCTGCCGCCACGCCGATATCCACCATGGCTCGTGCCAATTCAAAGGCCCGTTCCTTCGTTTTCATAAAGGCTCCGTCACCGTATTTTACATCCAAGACAATAGCATCCGCTCCGCCGGCAAGCTTCTTACTCATAACGGAGCTTGCAATAAGCGGTATACTTTCTACCGTCCCCGTTGCATCTCGCAGAGCATACAAAAGCTTATCGGCCGCGCCATTAGCCCACACCCCACCGCGTGCCCGAAGACAGCCAAGCCGATGCGATTGACTTGATTGAAGAATTCTTCCTTTGACAAGGTAATGCGAAATCCCGGTACGGATTCAAGTTTATCCAAGGTACCGCCCGTAAATCCAAGCCCGCGGCCGCTCATTTTCGCTACCTTCACACCTGCCGCCGCAACAAGAGGTGCCACGATGAGGGTTGTCGTATCGGCAATGCCGCCCGTACTGTGCTTATCTACCGTAACGCCTTCAATGGCCGATAAGTCGACGACATCTCCCGAATTGCGCATAGCCTCCGTAAGAGCCGCAGTTTCTCTTTCATTCATGCCCTTCAGGTACACAGCCATAAGCCACGCCGCCGCCTGATAATCTGCAACCCGGCCCTGTGTATAGTCTTCTATAAATTTTTTAATTCGGGATGCACTCTGCTCCTTGCCGTCCCGCTTTTCTTCTATAAAGTCGACAGGCCACATAGTCCGTCCCTCCTCCAGTTACTATTTCAAGTCATTCAAAAAAGAAGTTCCGAAGGGCAACTTGCCTGCATCAAAGTTATCCATAATCGTTTGACCCAAGTCGGCAAAGGTCTTGCGCATTCCCAAATCCCTAATTTCCGTAAGGCCCGGACTGTACGCAACGAGAGGCACCTCTTCTCGCGTATGGTCCGTACCCGACATAGTCGGATCGTTACCGTGGTCGGACGTAATCATCAAGAGTTCGTCATCTTGCAACAAAGGCAATAGTTCGCCTAACATGGCATCGAAGTCTTCCAGGCACTGTGCATATCCTTGTGCGTTGCGCCGATGACCGTACATGCTGTCGAAGTCGACAAAGTTAGCCATAAGCAAACCTTCCTTGTCTCGATGTCTTTTCAATTCGCGAATAAGAAAATCCATATCTTCCCGATTATTTGCCGTATGATGGCTTTCCGTAAGGTCGATATGAGCATAAATATCACCGATTTTACCGACGCCGATGACCTCATATCCATTTTCTTTTAAATAGGAAAAGACCATTTTCCGCTCCGGCAGACGACTGTAATCCTGACGGTCTCCCGTACGCACGAAATTTCCCGGTTCTCCTACAAAGGGGCGAGCAATAACACGGCCCACCTCGTACGGCCCTACGCACACTTCCTTACGTGTCACTTCGCAAATACGGTAGAGTTCTTCCAGGGGAATGACATCCGTATGAGCCGCAATTTGAAAAACACTGTCTGCCGACGTATAGACAATGGGTTTTTTCGTCTTCAAATGTTCCGGACCGAGACGGGCAATAATTTCCGTTCCCGATGCCACTTCGTTACCGAGCCAGCCGTGTCCCGTTTTTTCCGTAAACGTATCCAATAATTCTTGCGGAAAGGCATCGTAAAAAACGGGAAAGGGATTTTCTACGGGATTTCCCATAAATTCCCAGTGGCCGCTCGTCGTATCCTTTCCGTTGGAGATTTCTCTCATACGTCCGTACGAACCGACGATTTTCACGCCTTCGGGATGAATGTGTGTCGCCTTTTCCCAACCAAGGCGGCGCAGATTCGGTATCTTAAGACCACCCGGTACGGCTTCATCAATATGCTTTAACGTATCGGTCCCTTCATCCCCGAAGCGTTCGGCATCGGGAGCTCCGCCGGCACCGACACTGTCCGTTACGATGACAATTATTCTTTTAAAACGTTTCATAATGTCCCCCTGCCCGCTTATTTTCCGAGCATGTACTTACGAGCCTTGAAGAAACAGGCAATGGTCTTCGAGTCGACGATTTCATTATTGTCAATCATCTTTTCCACTTCTTCAGGCGTGTAATATTCAATATTCATAAATTCATCTTCATCCAAATGCTGAGTCCCTTTTTTCAGATTCCGTGCCGCATATAAGTAGAGACATTCATCCGAAAAACCCGGTGACGTATAAACATGTCCCAAAGGAATAAGCTCACCTGTAACGCCCGCTTCTTCTTCCAGCTCACGAGCTGCACAATGCAAAGGATTTTCTTCCTTACTGTCTATTTTCCCCGCCGGAATTTCCAATAGTACCTCATCCGGTGCATACCGATACTGGCGCACGAGAATGATCTTTCCCTCCGGCGTAATCGGCAAAATGGCACAAGCCCCTTTGTGACGTACCACTTCTCGCGTCGAAGTCTGATCTGTATCGTTAATACGTACTGTATCCAAAGTCAGATGCAATACATGTCCTTTAAAAATATCTTGACTGTCTATCATTTTTTCCGTACTGATACTCATGTGTATCCTCCTTTACAATACAAAAAAGGCACCACACTGTTATTATACAGTAGAGTGCCTCTTTCCGCTAACTTATTTACCTGTACTGCCGATGCCGCCCGTCCGCATTCCCGATGCGGCGTCTTCATCGACCGTTAAGTATTTCATAAAAATCCCCTGACCTATACGATCACCCTTTTCAACCGTATAGGGCGTATCACCCGTGTTGTAGTAGGCAATCATAATATGCCCTTCATTGTCGGGGTTATTATAGTAATCGCTATCCACAATGCCCGTGCTGTTAGCAAGCATGAGACCTTTTTTAAAAGCCAGGGATGAGCGAATAAAGACGGACAGATATTCGTCATCGCCCATATAGGCCTTAAGACCCGTAGGAACGACGGTTACGGCATGAGGTGCCAAGACCTTCGTTTCTGCCGCTTCCAAATCATAGCCCGCACTTTTAGCCGTCTTCCGGGACGGTATGTGGATACCTTGTCCGGCATAAGCCGAAACGATTTCAAATCCGCGCTGTCTCATCATTATCTCCGATGACCGTCTCTGTGACCGCGATTGCCTCTGTCGCCGCGATCACGACTCTTGAAGTCGCCGTCTTCGCCCGTCAATACGACCTTACGGGACAGGTTAATGCGTCCCTGACTGTCGATTTCCACGCATTTAACGACAATTTCATCGCCTACGTTGACAACGTCTTCTACCTTTTCCACCCGTTCCGTCGCAAGCTGGGAAATATGAACCAAGCCTTCTTTGCCGGGCAAAACTTCTACAAAGGCACCGAAGGCCATAAGGCGCGTAACCTTGCCGACATACGTTTCGCCGACTTCTACGTCCTTCGTCAGATTTTCAATCCATTCCTTGGCCTTAGCGCCGCCTTCTCCGTCTACGGAAGCGATGTATACGAGGCCCGTATCATCAATGTCGATTTTGGCACCCGTTTCTTCCGTAATCTGTTTAATCATCTTGCCGCCCGGCCCGATGATATCACGAATCTTGTCGGGATGTACCTGCATGGTAATAATACGCGGTGCATAGGGAGATAATTCCTTACGCGGTGCGTCGAGGACCGCCAACATCTTATCCATAATATGAAGGCGTCCTTCATGAGCCTGTTTCAAAGCCGTATCAAGGATTTCACGACTGAGGCCTTTGATTTTAATATCCATTTGAATAGCCGTAACGCCCTTTGTCGTGCCGGCTACCTTGAAGTCCATATCACCCAAAGCATCTTCCATGCCTTGAATATCCGTCAAAATCGTAAAGTCGTCATCCTTCGTTACAAGCCCCATAGCTACGCCCGAAACGGGAGCCTTAATGGGAACGCCCGCATCCATAAGCGCCAACGTGCTGCCGCAAACGCTGCCCATAGAGCTGGAACCGTTGGATTCGAGAACTTCCGACACGACGCGAATAGCGTACGGGAATTCTTCTTCCGGCGGCATCACCTGAGTAAGAGCCCGTTCAGCCAACTTGCCGTGACCGATTTCACGACGACCCGGACCGCGAGAAGAACGAGTTTCACCGACGCTGAAGGACGGGAAGTTGTAATGATGCATGTAACGACGTTCCGTTTCCGTGCCGACACCGTCGATATGCTGAGCTTCCGACAAGGGTGCCAAGGTAGCAAAGCTCAGAATCTGCGTTTGTCCGCGCGTAAAAAGACCCGTGCCGTGAGTACGCTTGAAGAGTCCTACTTCACATGATACGGGGCGAACTTCGTTAACCTTACGGCCGTCGGGACGAATCTTGTCGACAGCAATCATGTGACGAACTATTTCTTTAATCATCTTCTGCGTAATCGTTGCCACATCCGCCTGATTATCCGGATAAATGTCGGCAAAGTGTTCGTAAATATCCGCTTCAACGGCATTCATCTTTTCTTCACGAGCCATCTTGTCGGCATCGAAAATAGCTTCCTTCATCTTGGCTTCGCCATAGGTATGAATAGCTTCCACAATATCTGCAGGCGGTTCTTTTTCAACAAATTCCTGCTTCGGTACGCTGATTTCATCGAGGAAAGACAGCTGGAATTCAACGACCTTGCGAATTTCTTCATGAGCAAACATGATAGCATCGAGAATATCGCTTTCCGGTACTTCTTTAGCGCCGCCTTCAACCATGAGAATAGCGTCTTTTGTGCCGGCTACGACAATATCCATGTCGCTCTTTTCACTCTGTTCCACTGTAGGGTTAATAATAAAATTACCGTCTATACGACCGACACGAACGCCTGCAATCGGACCTGCAAAGGGAATGTGAGACATGCATAAGGCGACGGATGCACCGATCATAGCCGCAATTTCCGGAGCGTTATCGTGGTCAACTGCAAAGTCATAGGCTACGACATGTACGTCATGACGATACGTTTTCGGGAACAAGGGCCGAATAGGACGGTCAATAAGGCGGGCAAACAAGGTCGCCGATTCAGGCGGTTTGCCTTCTCTTTTTATAAAGCCGCCGGGAATCTTGCCGACAGCATACATTTTTTCTTCATAATCTACGGTTAAGGGGAAAAAATCCGCATCTTCACGTGCTTCTTTCGATCCTGTTGCCGATACGAAGACGGCCGTATCGCCGTAACGTACCAAAGCGGCACCGCTAGACTGTTTTGCCAATTTACCGACTTCCACGGTAAGCGGTCGGCCGGCAAAATCCATTTGGAATATTTTTTCTTCCATTCCCTTTCCTCCTTATATCTACTATCCAAAAAAGAGGCTGATGTGTCTATACATCAGCCTCAGTTCGTGCAATTATTTACGCAGGTTGAGTTTTTCGAGAATAGCACGGTAACGTTCCAAGTCATGTTTTTGCAAATATGCAAGTAAGTTACGGCGCTGGCCGACAAGTTTCAACAAACCGCGACGGGACGCATGGTCCTTTTTATGACTGCGAAGGTGGTCCGTCAAATAAAGGATACGGCTCGTAAGGAGCGCGATCTGTACTTCCGGAGATCCCGTGTCTTTTTCGTTTGTGCCGAATTTGGCAACAATAGCTTGTTTTTCTTCTACGCTTAACATTGTAATTCCTCCTGTAATATAACATTCACCAAGCACTGCGTGTTCGTCGGAGTGATCGATACACCCGGTGCCCGTACGACATGGCTTATTATACACTACAAGGCCCTGCCTGTAAAGAAAGAGCCTTGTAGTTATTATGCAAAATAAGGCTAACGAAGTTTCGCCCCGGCTTTTTCTTGTAATTCTTCAAGAATGTCCGTAACGGGTTGTTGAATATCCGCATCGGACAAGGTCCCTTCAGAGGAACGGAAGGTCAAGGCGAAAGCAAGGCTTACAAAACCGCGGGGAACCTGTTCTCCTGAATATACGTCGAAGAGATGTACGCCTTCTAAATACTGACCGCCCTTTTCTCGAATAATATTCAGCAAGTCGGCATGCTTGGCACTAATCGGCACGAGTACGGCCAGGTCACGGGTAAGAGCCGGGAACTTGCCTACTTTGTGATAATCGGGAATGAGGTTGATTAAAGGCAAGAGGTCCTTCAAGTACATTTCAAAAACATATACGGGGCCCGCAACATCGTAGTTGTCGACGCACTGCGGATGAAGTTCGCCGAAACGGCAAAGAACCGTGTCGCCTACAACATATTCAGCCGCCTTACCGGGATGTAAGGGGGCATAATCGGAGGCCCGCAACTGTGCATGAATGCCCAAGCTTGTCAGAACGGCTTCCATCAAACCTTTTACGTCGTAGAAATCAAATCCTTCCGCTTTATACGGCCAGCTTGCCTGTGTTCGATTCCCGTATGAAAGGCCCGTAATTTCCCTGTTTTCATCAACCAATTCCGTAACGGGAAGGCTCTTGGGACAATACGTAGATGCAATTTCATAAATAGCCACGCGATCATTTTTTACCGCCTGATTACGTATGAGCACGTCCATCAGAGACGGAAGCAAGGTTGTTCTCATAAGAGGGAATTCTTCCGTAATGGGATTCAATATAGGCACGGCCTGATAATGAGCGTCGTCTTCTTTAAAGAGGAGTTTTTTCAGCGAATCGGCACTCATAAAGCTGAACGTTACCGTTTCATTCAAACCGCTGCGACTCAAGACGGACGAAATATGTTCCCGAACGGCATGTTCAAATCCTTCCTGGCCTTCCGAAATATTACTGAGAGGACGGGTGGACTGAATATTCTCATATCCGTAAATACGAGCTACTTCTTCTGCAATATCGGGCATTTCCGTGCAGTCGATACGCCATGTCGGTACAACAGCCGTCAATACCTTGTCGTGTTTTTCCGTCTTAAAGCCCAAGGTTGCCAAGATGGAAATCATATTTTCTTCCGAAATATCCGTACCGAGGAAGTCATTGACTCGCTGTACTGTAAAGTCGATGCGGCGAACTTCCTGAGGACGTACATATTCATCAATGACG
>OBYO01000235.1_pt1 | contig 39502 bp, 33 predicted proteins | sample 1476771 | NCBI WGS metagenome assembly OBYO01 (sample SAMEA2580202, study PRJEB22360) | human gut metagenome | biome: human gut; feature: human-associated habitat; material: faeces | place: Denmark | collected 2008/2010 | reverse complement strand
TGCGTAATCCATAAGAATAGGGGCGGGAGCACCCGTCCCGACGAGCGGGACTTCAACTACCTTTCCCCTGCCGTTACGAATATATTCCATCGGTGTTTTCATTTGTATGCCTTGATGGGGTCGAAGATAATTGTATGCATATATGGCATCGGCTATACGTTTATCCAACTGTTCAAAGCTATCATCTTCGCAGTCAAACAGCCACCCATTCTTGATCGTGTTATTCATCCGTTCAGCCAGGGCATTATGTAGCGGATCTCCACACTGAGTCATACTAATATTGATATGATGTTTCTTGAGCATGCCCACATACAGTTTTGAGCAGTATTGCACTCCCCGGTCAGAATGGTGTATGAGACTACTCAAATCAACATTGTATCTGTTGTAAAAGTCCATAGCCATCCTAAGTGCCTTTAAGGGACCTTCCGCTTCAAGTGTTTTGCACAGTGCATATCCGACTATGGCCCGACTGCCCGCATCGGTAAGAAGAGACAGGTAAGCCCATCCCTGGCACGTGGCAACATAGGTTATGTCCGCTACAACCATTGAACCGAATGTGTCAGCTACAAATTTAGGAGTGACATTCAGCAAGTCCGGATAAATGTAATAATTATGATTGGAATTTGTTGTCTTTGGCCTCACACGTCTGACACGTTGACACAGGCCATTAGCACGAAAAATATTATAGCATTGATCACGCCCAATGACCATCCTGACACCAAACTTGCGGAGGCAGCATGCATAGAGTTCACGCATACCAGCCTTAGGCATAAGTTTACGTAACTCATTACAATACAGCACAATGCTTGATGTGAGGATGTCTATTTCCTTTTTTCTGTTGACATGCTTATAATAACCTTGTCTGGTTATGCCGAAGTAATCACAGAGGAACTGCAGACTGCCGCGCATATGACGGGCACAGTTCCCCTGTGACAAGGTGTCGATTACTTGGCATCGGAGTTTTTTCGAACCTTGATGTGATAGGTTGACTCCGCAAGATTAATCAATTCCTCACAAGCTTCATGACGAAGACTTTCCTCCTGAAGGGCACGCTGAAGTTTGCGGTTTTCGGCACGCAATGCAGCGAGTTCTTTTTCCAGTTCATTGAGAGACTCATCAGAGGCTTTGCTTAAAGAGGGCTGTTCTGTATTCATAACTTTATCATTTATATGATACTTTTCGAGCCAAAGAATCAGCAGACGTCGGCAAATACCGGTACGCTTAGCAAACTGATACTTCGTTTCGGAAGTCGATAAATACTCACGAATATAAGACATTCGTTCAGATTCTGTGTAAGGAGTGTACTTCTTTTTTAATTCTTCCATGTGAATTTCGAATTTGAGAAGTGTCAACTTATTCAGTACACTACAGGACACTACAGTTTCTACGTAAGGATACTGTCGTTTCCCCGTAGACACCACAAATTCTCCATAGAGTGATCCCAATTATCCCATAGCTTTGCATCAAGGAATCAAGGCTTTTTCTTTGATTATATAACGTGTTGCAGATACTTTATCTGCAACCTATCTGCCACAGGTATCTGCAACGTTCCAACTATTTATTAACTAGTGTATTACACGCTTTTCGTTGCAGGTGGCAGATGTTTTTATGTTTTTCAACTTTATAGTAGGAAAAACTTTAGCACTTGAATGATATTCTACCAACAAAAAGAAAACCCTCATAAGTACTTAACTTACAAGGGTTTTTTCTGGGTGGAAGACCGGACTCGAACCGGCGACATTCAGAACCACAATCTTTAATGAGTAGCCTTATAGTGGTCTCAACTGTCAGCAAGTTAAATATCTCCTTGCTAGCTCATTAGTCAACTATTAGTCAACATGATAGTATTACTACTAATTTGGCTAGCTTCTCCACCATTTTATATGGGTCAGTATAACAGGTTTACCTGCTAATCACTGTTAAACTCTAAGGTGCTTTCTTCATTACTTTTGATTTTAATTATTAATGCAAATATAGTGAATATGTTTGGTTCTCCAAACAATCTCTAACTTTATGTTGTAGTTGAACTCTTCTTACATTACTAGTATGCTAGCATCATACTACCAATAGCACTTAGATGTGCTAAGTTTCTTCCTTCTGTTTCATAACTTAATTAGTTTAAAGTGTCATTCAATAGATGTCCACTTGATATAAGTAGACATGAGTGTAAATACCCTATCAGAGCTTTAATAAGGACAGGGTTGCAAGTATTCAAAGTAACTTACTTGAAATACTTCATTTGCCTTTTTCTTCCTACATATGAGAACTGGCTATGATTGTCAGTACCACAATGATGATGATTAGTAAGACCGTACCTGCTATCATCAGGATACCAGACCATTTGTTAGGCTTGGGATTTGGCATAGTAGTTGTTGTATTGGGTTAATGAATTAATGTCAATATTCTAAAGTAATCCATTTGTTCTCCAGTAGAAAGTCTGTGTCAAGTGCTCAAACTTGTTTCTAGCTCAATCAAAGCACATAGTGGGATTAAGTTCAGCAGGTGAATACCATATGATATTATATCTCTCATATAGTATTCTTTTCTTAGTTTCCCATTCTACATGGCAATATCCCAGCTCATTCCTCATTGGATGACTCTGTAATAATTGAGTAACTTCAATATCTACTTTGTATAATAGGTCTTTTCCTGCTTGATTTAGTTCTATCAGATTGACAATGCTATTATTGCTCTTACTGTAAATGAAATTCTTTTTGTGGCACAATATACAGTTATAATATATGCTTATTTCCTGTGTTTGCCATCCTAATCTTGCAGTCAGATGTATAATCTTTGTCTGTACAACTTGATAGAACACAACATCATGGTACTTATTGTCACCCTGTTCAAGTCTTTCTTTTAGTAAACTACTATGTGGGCATAACTCCACATTTTGTTTGTTCACACTATTTCTATTCCATAGTTTTAATACATCAGACCATAGTATTTCTACTGTTGATTGAGGAATGTCACCAATAGCAGTAACATATTTGGCTGACTCATCTTTTAATATAAAGTCCTCTTGTACTAACTTAAATAGTATTCCTTCATGTGTATATGGAAGAACTGATGGTAACCTAATCATATCATTAGCTTAAGTTCTTTGAAATCAATAATCCACTTATTCTCCAGTAAGAAGTCAGTACCGAGTAGTTTACTACTCTGCTGAATCTCTTTTTATGTGATTAATTCATTATTTTATATACCTCAGGTAGTTTAGTATGAATAGAAGCACCAGGAGTTTTCACAAAGTAATTACCATATTTAATAGATATAGGGTATTGCTCAATAAGACCTTCATTACCTTCATCAATCTTTGCAATTCTAATTTCACCTTTACTAGTGTGTAGTATAGCTAATTCTTTATCACCAAAGTAACTGAATTTATAATATTCAGCAGATAGAATTTTGTGAGTGATATAACAGTCTGTGCCTACAATAGCAATATTTCCTTTCAACTCTACAGTAACTCTTTTTAATTCATACTTTTGTGGTGGGGTATAATTACTATCTGTAATAGTAGCTTTATTTCCATATTCTTGAAGATTATTCCAGATATATGTAGTATTCTTTAAGAAGGGAGCTATTCTAATTACTTCAACCGTATCTTTAATAGTGTAATCATATTGATTAACTATGGTTTCTTCTTTAGTTTTGCTGTTATTGCATAATATTGCAATAAGCAATATAGCTATCATGAAAACAACTGCCAAAGTGACGATGTTAGTATTGGACTTATCCATTATTATTAAGTATTTTAAGTTCATTAAAATCAATTATCCATTCATAATCTACCAAAAAGTGGATACCTAAAACTCCATGTATCTGTACTCCAGAATCTTCTTGTACATGCTTCATGCCATCAGATACATCTAATACAGAGAAGATTGAAGTATAATTCTTTCCCTCAAAATCAAATGTAGCTTCTATCTGTGGTGTCTCATGTTGCTGACCTTCAAACCCCATGATAGAACCTTGCTCCTTTAATGATTTGAAGTTCTTCTGAAAGTGCTCATATACAAAGCTGAACAATATGTTGTTGGTAGAACCAGTATCAATTAACAAGCACAATTCTCTGGCTGTTCCTGTATCATCAGTACAAGTAACAACAATAAGGGGTAAACCAGTCTTTTGCAGTCCCCAGTATAAAGGAAATTCCATATTGTACAGTATCAATCTATATTAATTTTTACTTGGTCAACCAGTATCAATTCATCCCAAGCCTTTTTGAACTTTTCTTCTGCAAGAATATTTTGAAGATGTATCATAAGTCCCTGCTTAGTATACATGGTATAAAATTCATATAGGTGCTTGCCATCAAAATTTCTCCATGAATCTCCATGTCCCATTACATATAGATTGGTGGATGTATCAGCTACTAACTGCATAAAAGTCATAGGTTTCAGGTTAGGCTCAAATGATACTTTCAAATCATCCATATCTGGATTTCTAGTATAGGTATGAAAGGCATTAAACTTTTCATCCTCATTATTATGAGGATAGTAAGGTATCACTCTACCATAGAATCCACAAAAAGTAGATAACTTCCAAATTGCAATATTCTTCATGATTTTAAATTATTTAGAGGTTGTGTATATATTTACTTTTATAAATCAATCATCTATTTGGTTATTAAGTTCTTTATGTTGAACTTGATGTTCTTACCATCTTTATCTGCATAAACAGTTTGTCCATCATTTCTAATTGATGATATTCTATCATAGATAACAGGAAGCACTTCATTCCCTTGCGTATCTATAAGTCCCCACTTTTTGATAATCTGCCCACTGTTATTTTCTTCTATAATAACACGAAGTAGTCCATATTCTACATTGCTTATCCATTTGTATTTAATAGGAGTTATCAGCTCACCTGTTGGTGTAATCAAGCCATTAAGCTGTTTCTTATGTGCTATCAAAAGATTACTATAGTAGCTGAAGTTGTCATATTCACCCAAAGCTATAACTATTCTTTTAGTCATGGTTTCTATTATACCTTTCTTGTATTCAGAGTCCATGACTATTGCATATTGAGTATCAATAAGTGATATACTTTGGAACTCATCCATTAATATTTCAAGTCCATTTGCTTTTAATACTCTCCATTTACTGTTTTTACTTACAATAATTAAAGAATCTGGTGAAGTAAAATTACCCATGAAACTATCATATTGAGGCTCAATTATGACATCTGCAAAGCTATTGATAAAACCAATCTTACCATTCTGATTGATAGGACATAAATAGTCTGTGTTGCTGTTCAGGATTTCTTCTGTAATAAGTATTCCTGCCCCAATTTCTTTAAGATGGTTGATGTTTCTTGTAAGATATCCAGTTTCTGTGTAATGCCCTATATGCTCATCCCCTGAAATGTAGGTGAAAGAGAAATCCGGTGTTTTATTAAACCTTTTCATGGTATTTCCTTTTGTAGCATACTACAAAAAGAAGATGTGAGCTTAACCTTATTGGGAGTCCAAAGCATTACCACATGCTCACAATCACACAATATAAGGGAAGCCCACACCTAATGGTATGAGTATCCACTACTTACTGCTGTGATTGTTAGTCTTCAAGGTGGTAATTTTAGGACTGTCACAAGTAAGAAGCAAACACTTCTTTATCTAATATGTCTTAGTTAAACTTCTATTTCATTAGCATTCATTGAATTAATACTGCTGCAAAGATAGAACTTTCCAGTAATAAACCATCATTTGAATGCTATAATTTAATAGGTTTCAAAGCATATTAGTACCATAGGTGCAGGCTATATCCTTATTGTACAAAGGTAAGCTTAATTATTTACTTTCTATATGCTAAATTGATAAATAGAGCACCAGTAACTATCAATATAAGCCACTGTAATATCATATCTAATGCTGTCATATATACACTAGTTAAAGCCCCAGTCCATTACAGAACTAGGGCTATCAACAACAATAAAACACATAGTAAGAGGCATATAACCTCTTAATCCTTAAGTATCATACTGGTGAGGATAAACCCTACTAGAATCAAGATAATCTCACACATAATTCAATCAATATTTAATTTAGTCTAACCTACTAACTACTAATGTAGTTCATGTTTACATACTTCACCGAACCTCAAGTGGTTAAGTTATTATAGCAGCACTTCCCTCTATCCTGTAATCAAATACCCTCAACCTGTATTAGAAGAGGCAGTCAACCTCTATTAAGCCATCCCCTGATTTGCTATTCTGCATCACTTACTTTGTATATAATATGCAAGAAAGTGAGACAGGAGAAATTTCCCATCATAATGGTATAATAACAGCAGAGGGGAAATGGATTTATAGAAGGCAGGGTAATGTAGACCTTAGAAAGCTAAGTATTTATAGCTTACCTTCATCATAATAGGAGTAGTATTCCTTCTCTGGGCTTAAGATTACATGATCTGCTATATGAATCTCCATGAGTTCAGCCACCTTCCTTACTTTTTCAGTCAAAGCATCATCCAGAGTACTAGGTTTCATGCTTCCAGAAGGGTGATTATGTGCCAATATTACCTGTGTTGCATTAGCCAGCAATGCAGCTTGTAATATCAATCTTACATCTACATAAGTTGCAGATATTCCACCTTCTGAAATAGGTACTATACCCAGTACTTTGTTAGACTGATTAAGTAGCACTACTTTAAAGCTTTCCTTGTATTCTATTGTGTCATCAGGGAAGTACTTTATCAACAGTTCATAGGCATCCTGTGAGCTATTTATCTTGTATCTAGTTGATGATTTGACATTGCTTTTATAGCTCAATTGAACCTCTGCCACATTCATTATACTGTCCATAAGATACACTAATTAATGAACCAACTATATTCACTTTCACCATATAAAGCCTTATTAAGTCCTTCAGCCAATTGGGTGGCATTAAGTGACCTGTCCAAGAAGTTATCAATGTAACTACTTTTATTAGCTCCAGTTAGTAAGTTGTACACATTCCACATGCTGATTTCCCTGCTGTCCAGAAGAGTACTAAAGTTATCATCATTATAATATGCTTTGGCAACTAATCCTATCTGGGTATCAGTCATTAGCATCTGTGGTAACTTCTTCTTCTGGTTTACTGGTAAGAACTGATATAATCTGCACCTGCCTAAGAACTGGGCAAATTGGGACTCTCTCATATAAGTATCCTTATAAGCTGACATGTAATACAAGTGCTTGGCTATATTGTACTCTTGCAACAGCCTTATCACTGCATTGAATAGTTCAGTTGTACTCATAACCTTTAATTCTGACCTGTAACCATCTGTTGATACACACATGTTACAGCAGACTAAGTTCTTGAAACCTATGAATACCTTGAACTTCTCTGCACCTTTCTTACTGTAGAGGTTCTCATGGTTATAAGCCCTAACTCCACCTATGGTTAAGTTCAGTCTGTTACCTGCAATATCCTCATATATGGTAGGTATCTCAAAACAGAACATCATTCTCTCAAAGTAAATGGTCTTGTCTGTCTCTAGTAGCTGATTCACTGGCTTATGAATAGCTTCCGGTATTCTGCCTTTGATAACATGGCTTACCCTGATGGCAGGTTCTTCTATTCTCTCATTGGAGAACACCTTATTGGCTGCTTCCCATACTGTTTCAATGAAACTGGAGTGTGATATAGTAACCTCATTATCTTTAGAGAATACAGGTGTGATACATTCTTCCTTGAGGTACTGCATAGTAACTTCCTTTGTATTAGCCTCAACAAAAGGTAACTTATTGCCTTCTCTGGTGCTTATTGGTTCAGCTTCTACAGGATTTGTTGATATAATGCCTGTGTTGATGATTTCTATTGGCTCAACTGTTTGAATATAAGGATTATCTACCTTATTTCTATTAGGGTATATCAGATTAGCTCTGACTGGCTGCAACTGCATTATTTCCATATCTAATGTAATTAGGGGTATAGTTAATAGTTTGTTGATTCTTTTGTACCTGAAGTGCTGCTTTCTTCTGCATGAATTCTGATGTTAACTGCTGATACCATTCTGGATAAGCATGATAGATGGCAGTCAGTTCTTCAATGGTCTTGCTGCTGTTAATCTTACTTCTTATCATCTCCAGATTGACACCATCATTACACCAATCAAGTATTATCTGACCTGTAGTAGGTGTAATGGTAAAATCAGGCTTACCTATGAACAGGTTTGTCCTGTCCTTAGATGCAATAGTCTGGTGCTTCATGTTGATGTCAAAGACTATGGTAAACTCATAATCAATACCATCTCTCATGACTGCTTTTAATCCTACTTTCTCTGGTATCATCTTGCCATTCTTCTCACTTAGAACATAGTCCTGTTTGCATCTCATAGTGCATATTACATGGCTTCCAGACTGCAATATTTTCTGCATGAAAGCATTGATTCTGGGTGTCACCTTCTGCCAATTAGTGAAGCTGTTACCTTGTAATCCTGCATGGTATTCAAGCAAGTTATCCCAACACTGTGAGATGCTATCAATGATGATAACTTCCATACCTGCACCTTCACATATTTCAATAGCTTGTATATAAGTTTCAGGTGTAAAGTTATCACTTAGATTTAATACATTATAAGCACCTAAATGAGCATAAAGGTCTGCACTTCCATTCTCACTGTCAATAATGGCTATTTTAGCCCAGTCATTGCATAAACCATAAGCTAAAAGTAATGCAGAATAGGTCTTTCCACTACCTGCACAGCCTTGTAGAGCAAGCTTAATTTTAGCCTGCTTCTTGGATGAAACTCTTAAGTTCAACATATCTGAATAGGGTTAATTGTTATACACAGTCTATAAAGAAAAAAGGAAGCAAGTCCTAATAAACTTGCCTCCTTGAGGTCTACATTGACACCCATCATAGAGTTGCCAATGTCATAGCTCCACCTTCACCTCTTTGATGTAGCATATAGAACATGTCACCTGTATCAGGTGAGCATACTTGGGAGATAACAGGATTGGTTACTTCTCCATTGATGAACTTGTCACTGACTGCACCAGTTTCACAGCCATAGACAAAGAAACATTTTCCTGTGTGTGGATTCTGTTTAATCTCAATCTTGTTAACTCCCTTTTGGGTTTTGAACTCATTAACTGTCACTGTCTCTAGGAACTTTAATCTTTCCATAATTGTATTTTTATTATTGTTGCAGAGGGGGATATCCCACTCCTAAGATAAGGGGAGGGAGACTTTGTGACTTAGAGTGCACTTGTAGATATCAAGTTTGCAGAAATTGAAAATAAAAATTAAAAATATCAGGGAGACAGTATATCAGATGACAGTAGGGAGTGCTATATATTAGTTATGTACAGATATAGAAAGCCCCTGCCTTCTGGTGTGAAAACAGGGGGTATTGGGGTATGTATCATTCATTCATCATTAATAGTATCAAGGTAATGCTTGATTTCATCATCATCTGGTACATCTGATGTAACTTTGTCTATCCAAGTATTGTAACCCAAATGAGGGTACAGAAGGACTTTAGCTTCCATGTGTTCAGTCCATACTAGTTTCATTGGAACATCATAGGAAGGCCAGATCACTTTCTTTTCAATCAGTAGGTCTCTATACTTTTTATATGTGTTCTTTGCCATATCCAAGTGACTATAAATGAGTTTATCTGATAGGTCTATCCTGAACTCATTGTTAACACAAAGGCAGTATAACCCTATCATAACTCCTTTTTCTTCAGGAGTTAAAGAACTGTCACTGAATAACTCTGCCCATATAATCCTGAAATTCTTAGTAGGATTGGGTAGATAATAAATATTCCTTCTAATCTCTCTTTGCTGCTGTATAGTTTCTACTCTATATCCTTTATCTTCTAGTTCCTTTAGTCTGGGGATAAAGGAATCCTTGATATAATCTGTGTTTACTCCTGTAAGCTCTGACAACTGGCTGAAAGTAGTATCTGTTGTCATGTAGTTACTTCCTCTTTGGTAGTGGGCATTGATATACAGACCTGCTAACAGGTAGAGCTGCTTTGGATTGAAGTACCTGCAAGCTTCAATGGGGATGATAGTGTATGGTTTTGCTGTTGTCATTAATTCTTGTTTTAGAGGGGTCAAAATCCACTCCATACTAATTACCTACAGCAATAAAGGACTAAAGGTAATTAGTATAGGGTGATATTTGACCCTAAGGTTGGTTCTGTTGATAGTTAATGTCATATTAGAGGTGAATCACTCTATAACTACCTGATTATCATGTGTAAATATAGCAAATAATATCTGTAATACCAACATCCTTATCATTTATTTAGTTGTTTATTAACTTTCTATAACATAAGTAGCTTTAACAAATTATTCTCCTTGGTAGCTATCCTGCCAGTATGTTCTTTAAAACCTCTTGGATTCTCTCCTCTGATGGTGTATTTATTCCTAGATGTTCTATCAGTAGCATACATACTTTTCAATAAGACTACATACTTTCTTGGTTTCAGTACCTTATGTAGATGATACTGAACTATAGGAGCTAATATCTCTTGTATATCACTTGCTGAATAGCTCTTATTTAAGGTGAGACTTCTTCTTATAGCAACTTTGAAAGGATGCTCTTCATCTAGTGCCCAGTACATGACTGTATTATTGAGGTTCTTGAAGACTACACTGTTACTTGTTCTACTTTCCCATAGTTGATGTAGCAGACTATCAAGGTCAACATACCTATATAGCTTGATGAATCTCTCTAAGAATATCTTAGTTTTACTTCTGCAATGTCTAGTATATGAGTACAAGGTATTATCATTCAACTGTCCTGTGGTTGATAATGTTTTGATGTATTTTATGGCATCTTGGATATTGCTGTCTGTTAGTTTGTTCTGTGCATCCTTATTAGCCTTTTCTATGCTACTTTGCTCTGGGGATACATCATAGTTCAGGGATTTGTAGCTAATGATTTTAACCTGTTTACTTAGTACTTCTTTCAGTGTTTCAGGCATGAAGTATGAGGCATATAACTCGGTTCTTTCAATGATGTAGTCTATGTTGAGGTAGGCAGGTACATCCTTTCTAGTCAAGTTAATTAACTCATTCCCTGCAATTCTCTCCTGTGCTTTCTCTCTTATGGCTTCTTTGACCATTGCAAACAGATCAGTTAGGGTATGGTCACCTTGCATGATATTATCTGCTGATTCTATTACTTTGAGCACCTTCTTAGCTTTATTTAAGAGGGTGACTGTATAGCTATCCATACTTTCCATTACTGATACATATCCTAAGGTATTATATATGATAGTTTCACTAAGTATCCCATTGACCTTTCTGCATCTACCATGTATTTGTGTCATCCTATCTAAGGTTAACATTGAGTGGCTTCTTCTTACATCTGATACAGTGATTAGATGGTAACTATCCTCTATATCTATACCAGTGAAGTAGCAACAGGTGGCAAAGTTAATCCTAGCAGGTAAGATATCATTGTCTCCTAATTTGGGTGCAAAGTATTCTCCTGCTTCCTTTATGGATGCCTCACTACATAGGATAGCACATTCCTTTCTGGTTTCTTCATCTAGTGATGCTATAATATTCCTTATCTGGAGTATGGAGTTATAGGCAATGAATATCTTCTCTGTAGGATGAGAGATAACCTTTTCTATGACAGCCTGTGTGATATTGTCTGTATGTAGTAAGTCTATATTTCTATGGGTATTGTATTGCCATGTTATAGGAAATCTACATTCAGTCTTTAAGTGTGGATTGCTGAACTCCTTCATAGTAGCTGTTACCATACATCTGTTCTTTGATGGGAACATAAGGTAGTAGTCAATCACATTCTCCAATTGAGGTCTAAAGTTGTTGTCAGTCTGGAGAACATCAACCTCATCAATCATAAGGAAGTAGTCCTTGTAGTTTTTTCCTATGATACCTAATAGTCTACCTAGACTGTCTGCAACTACTAGAAGTTTCTTGTATCCATCTTTAGCCAAGTATTCCTCAATCTGCTGATTAGTGACCTTTTCACCTTTAATCTCACTACCTACATATAATGTATTAGGATGCTTTGAGTGTTTGCCATAAGCCAGAGCCTTAGTAGGAAAGACTATGATTGAGTTTCTCTTTGAGTTTATCTCAAGTGTAGTAGCTCCAATGCCGGGTATCTGTTTGTCTACAATGCCATGAGGCATTTTATCTATGAAGTCAGCCAGATTCCAGAAGGAGTCACCAACTTCTTCTCTTATTACTTCTGGTGGTCTGCCAAATAGTAAGTTATCCAAACTAGTTATTACTGTGTCTTGAGGTATGGTTTTAATGCCTGCTCCTTCTCCAATATATTCTACAGGTGCATCATGTAAGTCACCATAGGTATTAGGTACTACTTCTGCTTGTTCTTTTGCCAGTTCATCTTCTTTGCTCATATCTCACTTAGTTTGTAGTTAGTATATAGATTGTAAGTGAACAAATATACTAAAGAGCCTCCATAATTCAATCAATTACAGAGGTTCTTTTGTGTTAAACTTATTTCACTTTTGGACAAGACTACTCATTATGGTTGCTAAATACATACTCAACCACCTTCTTGTTAGCTTCATTCTCTATCTTGAAGTCCCTTTCAATGTATATGTCAGTAACTCTCATAGCCTCATCAATATGATTCAATGCAGCATGAACAGTGTACTTATCAATGCCTACCTTGTTAACAGCTAATGTAGCCCATGAGTGCCTTGCAGCATAGTACTCCAAATCATCAATTTTTAGTATCTTGCCAATCTGCTTTAGCCCAAGATTGATGGCTCTGTTGAAGTTCTTGAAAGTAGAATAGAGGTGATAGAAGCAGAACACCTTCTTCTGGGTGTAATCTTCATATTTCTTCATTAGAGGTAACAGGATAGGAAGAACATCTACTTTCATCTTAGCCTTGTCAAGTCTCCTGTCTGTAGTCTTAGTCCTGTAATAAGTAATTGAACCACCTTCCATTTCAGTACAGTTGTACAAGTCAGCAGAGTTTATCCCTATTAGGCAGAAGGAGAGAATGAAACAATCCTTGGCTAAGTTAAAAGGGCACAACCTTTCCCTGCCATTGGTATTGATGATATAAGGCAGTTCCCATATCTTCTTGATTAACTCTACTGATAATGCTCTCTTCCTAGTTGCTTCTTGCTTTGGTATCTCCAAATTCTCAAAAGGTGAATTTGGTATTCTAATGACATTCCTGTCATAGTCATTATACTTCTTCTTGGCTTCATTGAATAGATGCCTGATACTCCCCATGTATAAAGATACCATTCTATTGGAAGGTATTCTCTTGCCTTTCCTCTGGAGTTCTGCCACCTGTTTAGCCCTTTTCTTGTGAAGGTATTCCATGAACTCCATCATTAACAACTTGGTAACTTGGTTGGTATTCAGTTTATCCTTTCCTAAGAAGGCAATGAAGGTATTAAGGGTAGTTTGATAATTCCTCTTACCTTTGACCTCTGTAGTTGTTAACCAGTCTTTGCAGAACTGGATAAAGTCAATAGGAGTATTTTTTTCCTTCTCTTTCTGGATATAATCAAGTACATCACTTAAGGTTAAATTGGAAGCCTCTAATGGAAGCCCCATGCATAACTCTTCATAGTATCTGACCAATTTGTCAGCTTCCTTGATGTACTTTGGATTCTTTAACTTGAAGTCCTTAGTCAGGTCTTCTGTTCTTACAAAGATATGAGTAGCCAACCTCTTAACCTCTCTGTTATAGGTTACTCTAATCTTCACATTGAAAGTTCCACCAACTTTCATCTCATTCTTTCTGATTTCTGCCTTGAATGTCAGCATGTTAGGTATTGTATTTTTCCACCAACAATTAGCCAACAATTGGACTTTAACAGGTTATTTTATACCAGATTTAGCACCTGAATGATACCCCACTACCAAAGAAAAAGTCCTCATAAGTTTCTAACTTACAAGGACTTACCTAAGGGTGGAAGACCGGACTCGAACCGGCGACATTCAGAACCACAATCTGACGCTCTAACCAACTGAACTACATCCACCATGTTTGCGTTTCTCTAACGCGGTGCAAAGATAGATATTATCTTCTAATCTCCAAAAGATTCTGCTATTTTTTTTCGAAAAAAGTATATTCTTTTATTCCCCGATTGTGCTTGCTGAAAAGGGTTCGCGCATCATTTACAAAGATTTTCAGAGAGTTACGTGCTTGTAAAGGAATTGAATCAATCGGCAAATTGACTGGGAGCAATTGATGATTTTTTTTTCCTGATTGAATGGGACGGGCTGTCCATACCAAACTATAATCACAATTATTGAGGCGGACAGTGCTGTCTTTTACTAATTCCATTCTTACCATCAGTCCTCCGTCAGTGCGGTGGGCGGACATATTGGAAATATAATTTCCCAGCGAATAGACTACGAGATGTTTGTCATTCGTCAGGCTGTCTGTGCGAACTTCGATGGGCTGAACTACGTGAGGATGGGAGCCGATGATATGGTTTACTCCTTTTTCAATCAGCCAGTCGGCGAGGAATTTTTGCTCTTTGTCCGGGAGTGACTGGTATTCGATTCCCCAATGCATACAAGCTATGATGGCATCCGGCTTCATTGCTTTACTCTCTTCAATATCTTTGGCGATGATGGCTGTATCGATATAGTTCACGATATTAGGAGGGGTAACGGGGATGCCGTTTGTTCCATACGTGTAGTTGAGCAGGGCGATGCGGAATCCGTTCTTTTCTAATAAAAGAGGATATTTCTTTTCGCGTTCATCAGCGTTGATATACGTGCCTGCGTGTGGAACCTTTAAAGAGTCTATTAATTGAATGGTTCTCTCCAGTCCGGATTTACCACGATCGAGACTGTGGTTGTTGGCAGTCACTAAAACATTGAAACCTGCATCGTGAATTGCGGTCAGAAATTCGTCCGGCGCGCTGAAAGCAGGATAACCTTTGTAAGGTTTGCCTCCTAATGTCACTTCCAGGTTGGCGATGGAGAGGTCGGCTTTCTTTATTTCTTCTTTGACATACGTGAAACATGTGGAGTAATCATAGCCGGTTGATGTTCGTGCAGCGTTGATTTGTCCCTGATGTTGCATGAGGTCACCTACGAAAAGGAGGCGTAGGGTGTCGGTGGAGAAGATGCTGTCGGAAAGGCTGTCCGACAGGGTGTCAATGATAGAATCTCTCTTTGCCTGCGACCGGGAGGTGCAGGACAAAGAGAGAAGCAAAATCATCAGAAACAGGGTATGTCTCATTGATAAATAGCTTTCTTACCAGCTAAGAGTGTATTTTTCATTAACGATACAATCGTCATTGGTCCAACACCGCCCGGTACGGGAGTGATGAATGAGCATTTCGGTGCAACTTCGTCAAACTTCACGTCGCCGGTCAGTTTAAAACCTGATTTCTTGGTTGCATCCGGCACACGGGTAGTACCTACGTCAATAACTACCGCGCCTTCTTTCACCATTTCGGCTTTTACAAAGTTCGGTTGTCCCAAAGCAGCGATAATAATATCAGCTTCCTGACATTCTTTTACCAGGTCTCTGCTACGGCTGTGGCATACGGTTACTGTGGCATCGCCCGGATAGGCTTTCTGCATCATCAGGGCAGCCATCGGTTTGCCGACAATATTGCTGCGTCCGAGTACGACGCACTTTTTTCCGGAAGTTTCTATGTTATAACGTTTCAACAATTCGAGGATGCCGTTGGGAGTAGCGGATACATAACACGGAAGTCCGATGGACATACGGCCTACGTTGATCGGGTGGAAGCCGTCTACATCTTTACGGTAATCAATCGTTTCGATTACTTTCTGTTCGGAGATATGTTTAGGTAAGGGAAGTTGTACGATAAAGCCGTCTACATCGTCGTCTTCATTCAGTTCGCGTACTTTGGCAAGCAGTTCTTCTTCGGTCACGTCACTTTCATAACGGATGAGGGAGGACTTGAATCCACATACTTCACAGGCTTTTACTTTGGCAGCTACATACGTTTCGCTACCACCATCGTGTCCAACAAGGATAGCCGCCAGATGCGGGCGTTTTCCGCCACGAGCCACAATTTCGGCTACTTCGGCTGCAATCTCTTGTTTCACTTGTTCGGAAATGGCTTTTCCGTCTATCAGAGTCATATTTTCAGAGTATTTATTGGTGATGGGCAAAAGTAAAATAAATAACTGAACTCTCCAAAAGGATTGGAATTTTTGTCAGGAGATGAGCAGTATATTATCAGTTTGTTAGTGGAGAAACTACTTTCTACCGTAGGCTTCCGGATACAAAAAAGAGGAAGTCGAAACTTCCTCTTTTTTGTTATAATCAGTTTGGATCTATTGAATGATTATCTTTTCATTTTAGGCATCATCTTACCCATCTTGCTGCTAGTTACCATCTTCATCATTTTGCGAGTCTGGTCGAACTGTTTCAGCAGGCGGTTTACTTCCTGAATAGTCGTTCCGCTACCTTTGGCGATACGTGTACGACGTGATCCGTTCAGTATTTCCGGGTTGGAACGTTCTGCCGGAGTCATGGAGTAGATGATAGCTTCGATGCTTTTGAAAGCATTGTCGTCAATATCAATATCTTTGATTGCCTTTCCTACTCCCGGAATCATGGAGGCAAGGTCTTTCAGATTACCCATTTTCTTGATTTGTGCAATCTGGCTAAGGAAGTCATTGAAGTCGAATTGGTTCTTGGCAATTTTCTTCTGTAAACGTTTAGCCTCTTCTTCATCATATTGTTCCTGTGCACGTTCTACCAATGAAACGATGTCACCCATACCAAGAATACGGTCGGCCATACGGGCAGGGTGGAATTGGTCGATTGCTTCCAGCTTTTCACCTGTACCAACAAATTTGATCGGTTTGTTCACTACCGAACGGATAGAAAGAGCCGCACCACCGCGGGTATCACCATCAAGTTTGGTCAGTACCACACCGTTGAAGTCCAGACGTTCGTTGAATTCTTTAGCCGTGTTTACAGCATCCTGACCGGTCATGGAGTCTACCACGAACAGAATTTCGTTCGGGTTGATTGCTTCTTTGATAGCGGCGATCTCGTTCATCATCTGTTCGTCTACTGCCAGACGTCCGGCTGTATCGACGATAACGAGGTCATATCCTTTGGCTTTAGCTTCCTGAATAGCGTGTTGTGCGATTTCTACCGGATTCTTGCTGTCCAGTTCGCAGTACATCGGTACTTCGATTTGTTCTGCCAATACGCGCAACTGTTCGATAGCTGCCGGACGGTAAACGTCACAAGCCACCAGTAATGGCTTACGGTTTTTCTTGGTTTTCAGCATCCGTGCCAACTTACCGGAGAAGGTGGTCTTACCCGAACCTTGCAAACCTGACATCAGGATGACTGCCGGACGGGCGTCGATATTGATCTCGGCTGTCTCTCCACCCATCAACTGCGTAAGTTCATCATGTACGATTTTCACCATCAACTGGCTTGGCTTCACAGCCGTAAGCACGTTCTGGCCAAGAGCTTTTTCTTTCACTGTATCCGTGAAATTCTTTGCCACCTTGTAGTTTACGTCGGCGTCGAGAAGTGCTTTACGTACGTCTTTCAGCGTCTCCGCCACGTTGATTTCGGTGATTTTGCCTTCACCTTTCAGAATCTTGAATGACCGTTCTAGTCTTTCACTTAAATTATCGAACATAGTTATTTAATTACGAATTACTAATTACAATTTACTTGGGCGAAAGAGGGACTTTTCCGTCTACTCTTTATTTGAGCTTGCAAATGTACAAAAATCTCTTGTATTTATATCTTTTTATTCTGCCATTTTGCTTTTTTGAGATAAATATAACTTGTTATCAACAGCAAGCTATAATACACAATCTCAATCGTAAAGCAAATTTCGATCGGTGCTTTCAGCCACATTCCGATGAAAATGATGTATGATCCGTAGATGATAATTGTAATCGTTTCGAGCAACAGGGCTGCCTGTGTATTTCCTGTTCCGGAGATACCGTTGAACACTACATTGGCTACGGATGCGATAAGCATGGCAAAACAAATTACATATACCGAAGGTACGGACTCCGTAATGAGTGCGGCTTCACTGGTGTAGATAGAGAGCAGGAACTGCGGAAACAGTGCCGATACCGCTACTAACCCCAGCATGATGAAAAAGGAGAAACGCGCAATTTTATTAATGAGCGGCATCACGTGCTGGATGCCTCCTGCACCAATAGCATTGCTGACAAGACTGTTGGTAGTCGTAGCCAGTGCGTTGACCGGAATCAACAATACGACATAAATACTTCGGACGATATTGGCAATTGCCAGTTCCCGTTGTCCCAACCGTTCTACGGCTACGAAGAAAACAAACCAGGTAGCCATCGACAGGAAATATTGCAGCATGGTGAAGCAGGAGATACTAAGAATCCGCATCAGCAATGCAGGATCGAATGTGCGCAGGCGGTTCATACCGTATTTCTTTAAATCGACCGTGGCATACGTATAGATGACGAAAAAGAGAATGGAGGAGGCTTCTGCCAATACGGAAGCAATAGCAGCCCCTTTGATACCCATTTCCGGCAAACCGAACTTTCCGAAGATTAATGCATAGTCCAGTACGACATTAGTTAATGCCATGACAATAGCATTGATGGTTAGCACTTTAGTGCGTGTAATGCCGATGTACAATGCCCGGAACATGACATTGATAAAAGAGAAAAAGAATCCGTAAATACGCCAGTTCAGAAACTCCATTGTTCCTTCGTAGATGGATTCTGAAGAAACCAGCAAACGCATGATGTTTCCACCGAATGCTTTGGTGAATCCGAATAGCAGCAGGGCCATGACGAACAGGAACATGATTCCTTGAATCATGACGGGACCGACATCCGAATAGCGTCCTTCGCCATTGCGTCGTGCGATGACTATCTGCGAACCGGTACTGAATCCGAATGCGATGGTGAATACGCATATATAGAATAACCCGCCCATAGCTGATGCTCCAAGGGCTACTTCACTCACGTGTCCGAGGAATGCTGTGTCGGTGACATTGATGACATTTTGTGCCAGCAAGCTTAGTAGTATCGGATAACTGACACTCCAAATCTGTTTGTTGGTGTACATAATTAAGTGTTTAAGTTTACACTTTGCAAAGATAGTGCTTTATTTCGATTCGGAAACGATGGGGTAGATGAAAACAATTTCCGGACCTTCGGGAGTTTTATCGTTGACGAGATAGTTTCCTCCGAAATGTTTTAGTAACAACAGGTTGATATCATGCCGGATGATGGTTTCCTGTGATACGAATGCATGGTCTGCCAAAGGTGAATTAGTGATCCGGAAACAAAGCATGTCTTCATTCTGGCTTAATGTGAACCGGATGATTCGTGCTTGCCGGTGTTCTTGTGGGTACACCAGTACGCTAATCAAGGCCTGTGTCAGTCGCATTATATCGGTATGAATTTGGGCGTCCGTTTCGCTGGAAAATTCAATCTGGATACCAGTTTCTTCGTTCCTCATCTGCGCCATGCTGCATGCTTCCTTGCATAGGGTAGTGGCATCATAGTCTTGCAACTGGAACTTCATCATCTGAGCTTCCAAACGGGATAAGTCGAGAACGTCATTGACAAGTCTCATTAACTTCTCCGAACTTTTGTGGATGATGTTTGAGTATTCTTGCCTTATTTCCTTGTCTATATTGGGTTCGCTGGCTATGAGTTGTGAGAAACCGACCACATTGTTGAGTGGGGTACGGATGTTATAGCTCATGTTGGACAGGAAGCGATTTTTTATTTCATTGGTCTTCCGCACGTTTTCTGTTGTTTTCCGGATTTCGTTTTCCGCGTATTTGAGTGCCTTCCGTACCATAAAGAGTCGTGCCATAAAGATAAAAAGCAGAATCAGGATAACAAATATAAAGATCAGATAGGTGAGCTGGATCCGGTTGTTTTCCCTTTTTTGATCCAGTTCTGTTTTTTCGATATTGTATTTGCTTTGTATCTGTGCCATCTGATTGTTTGAGAGTACAGTGGCTGTCGAGTCTTTGATGGCAAGTGCCTGCTCATACAGGGGGATGGCTTTTCCGCTTTGCCCTGCCTGTTTCCATATTCTGGCCTTTTCGAGTAGCTGTTCGGCATAGTCGCTTGTGAAGTCTTTCTTCAACATCGTCAGTGTCGTGTCGATATAATCCGATGCCTGTTGGTAGGCTCCAATTGCCTGGTAATATTTGGCAAATGTGTCGAAATAGAGTACTTTATACATGAAATAAGTATTCTCGTCCAGATATTCTTTAGATTTTACGAGATGTTCATAGGCTTGTTGCGGCTGATGGGTATTCAGGTAATAATAGCTGTAGAACAGTTCATTGAACAGGTATACATCGGCAAATCCCGCTTTTAAGGATGGGTTTGCACTGATGTGGTTATGAAGAGTGTTTTCCAGTTCCTGCAAATATTTGAGTAGTTTTTTATTATCCTTCTTTTCTTTGACAACGGATACTAACTGTGACAATACCGAGATACGGACCACCGGATTTTCTGTCGGAGTGAGTAGCTGGTAGGCAGCCTCCAGTGCTTCTATTCCTTTATCCCAGCGCTGGCTGCCGATATATGCATTACTCAAGCATTGATAGGCAGCCATACTACCCCGGTTACTATTCATTTGGGAGGCTTGCTGTTGCATCTTTTGAGATTCGTTGATAGCAAGTTCGTATTGTTCGTTGAATGTGTACAGGTCTATCTGGAAACGTTTGGCATCAAAGAAGTAATTCCATAAATCTGATTTCCGGGCATGAGGCTCCATTATGGTGAGCCATTTGGCTACACTGTCTTGATTATTACGATTGTAATAGTATAAAATATGGTAGTAAGCAGCCAGACCGGCATATTTGTCATTTCCCAGTTGCAATGCTTCTTTCATTAATGCATCTGAATATTGGATACATTGCTGGTTGTTTTGTTCTATTCTGATGATTTGATTGAGAACATTCAGCCGTGTCGTATCGTACGGTAATGTTTCCAACACCTTTATCAGGCTGTCGGATTCCAAAACAATCTCGGTGCTGGCTTTTCCGGTGAGGGTGCAGCATAATAGAAGGATCAGGAGCAGGACTTGTTTCATTTGGCTTCCTCCTTTCCTTGTTGCTCATGGTAAATGGGGTGTGTGAACAGGAAACGGGCTCCTTCCTCATAATTGGAGTCAATCCATATTTTGCCGCCCAGCTGCTCGATAATGAGTTGGCAGATAGACAGACCGAGTCCTGTCCCTTGAGCATTTTCATTCAGTTTCTCAAAACGGTTGAATATTTTATTCTGATTCTCCGGAGAGATACCGCAACCGGTGTCGGTCACGGAAAACAGTGCTATGTCTTCTGTCTGTTTTTCCAGTTCCATGGTGATGGAACCTTGCGGAGTAAATTTGGTTGCATTGATGAGAAGGTTGATTAATAATTGTTGTAACCTTGCATTGTCTGTCGTCAATTCTAATGAATGGAGAGAGGTCGAAAAACGGACGTTAGCATTCGTTTGTTTTATTTTCTCAACCATGTCGATAACGTTTCTGCATATTGCCACTGCATCACATCGCTCATATTTGAATTTCATCTTGCCTACTTCGAGACTGGACAAGTCGATTACGTCGTTAATCAGCTTGAGTAACAGTTCTGAATTTTGCTGAATAATATCGCTACACTGTTTCCGGGTCTCGTTGTCGATGGATTCTTCCGTCAGGATGGAGGAGAAGCCGGACAACGCATTGAGCGGCGTGCGAATTTCATGGCTCATGTTGGAAAGGAAAAGGCTCTTTGTCCGGATGGAATTTTCTTCTTGCTTTTTCACTTTTTCCAGTTCCTGCTGTGATTGGCGCAGTTTTTTATTTCCTCGTCTGACCAAAAGGATGAAAAATACAATCAGTATGACTATGAATAGGATGGTGAACCAGCTCCAGTAGAGGATTGTCTTCTGTCTGTTTAAGTTGTCCAGTTCATTTTTATCTATTTGGTAGAGGGTGTGCAATTCATTGATTTGGCGAATATAATTCATTGCGTCCAAAGAGTCTTTGTACGTATTGAATATTTCATAAGCTTCACATGCTTCCTTGCTGTTTCCCATTAGTGTAAGTATGTGTGCACGATCTTTCAGTACTTGCAGGGATCTGTATGAGTTGGCTGCTTTGGTATGCGAAAGTAATTCGTCAAGTGTGGTTAGTGCCTGCGTGTATTCTTTGGATTCAGTGTAGTAGCGTGAATACAGGTATTTAATCATTAAATGAAAATATGGGTACTGGTGTTGCCGGCTGATTTGTTCGGTTTGTCGTATATAGTTTAATGCTTCCGGAAGATGATGCATCTGGATGCGATAGAATGCCTGACAATAAACAAGGTGGAAATCGTCTTGGGGATTCGTATCCTTGTTGATAACAGATTCGAGTTCCCGGATATTGTCTTCTATATCTGTCATTTGGTGATAGTTGAGCTTCGTCAGGATAAATTGGGACAAGATCGTTTTGATATATTGGTTGGCATGAGGGAGTTTCTGAATGATTTCTAATGCTTCCTTATACGATTTGATGGCAACTTGTGGTGTTGACGAACTTAAATAGGTATTTCCAATGGCGTGTAATGCGAGTGCTGTTCCCAAAGGATAGTCCATTTCTCTGGCTTTCTGGTACATCTGATTGGCCTGGTTGATGGCGAGACTGATGTTGCCTTCTGTGATTAAGGCTTGAACGGTCAGCAGATTTATCTGGAATAGGAGTGGGTATTGTTGTTCCTTTTGTAATTCCGGTTCTAAAAGTTTTTCCCAGGCAATGATGCTGTCGACAGGGGCGTCCGGACTAAATGGATGATTGTATTCAAGTAAAGGTTGTAATAAAGAAAGACGATCTGAATTTGTACGTGCAGCATATAAGGTGACCGATATTAATGCGGTTACGACTATTGCAATTATATGACGTCTGTGTTTTTTCACCTGATATAAGAATTGCTTGCTTGTAAGTTTATCTGCAAAAGAACTAAAAAGAGTGAAGATTACAAAGAAATCTTCACTCTTTTTTATAATTTATTTTCTTTTGAGTATCTCTCGTACCCCAGGGCCCTCGTGGTTGGGGTAGCCGGGAGTATGGTTTCTGCATCGTGGATCGGCATCTACTTTCAAACTCCGGTAATCGTCTTTGGTGCGGGCGATGTAATCATCAAGCATGGCACGGTGTTCGGCGAGGACTTTACTGTATTTAGGGTCTTTGGCGAGATTCTTGCGTTCTCCCGGATCCTTTTTCATATCATATAGCTCTTCTCCGTTACCTTCCAGATAGTGAGTGTACTTGTATCTCGGTCCGCGTACCATACGTCCGGGAGTAACGACATATTCATATTCGCTATGCCATTCGGAAACGACATAAGGGTGAGTTTTTTTCTGTTTCTCTCCTTTTAATATAGGTGCAAGGCTGATTCCCGGTTTTTCGGCCGGAACAGGAATTCCTGCCAAATCACAAAGGGTAGGCAGAAGATCCAGTGTAGGCTGTGTCAATACTTGGTCTATGGGCTTTTTCTGTTGTTTGATGCCGGGACCTGCAAAGATAAACGGTACGTTGGTCATTTCATCGTAGAAGCTGATGTGTTTGGTCACCATGCGGTGTGAAGCCATCCCATCACCATGGTCAGCCATGATAATAACGATTGTGTTTTTTCCGGCAGGAGTGGAGTAAAGTGCTTTCAATACGCTGTCTACTTGCTTGGAAACCATCTTGGTATAGTGTTGGAAAGCAGCAATGTAATGACGGTAATTCTCTTCATTCCAATGAGAGGCCTGGGTCATGCGGCGATGACTGCAGCAGATGTATTGTACAGGTTTAGGGATATTGCTCCAGTCTTCTACATTGAAATTGGCTGGTAGTTCCGGAAGGGTTCCGCTAATGGTGCGGTCGGTATGTACTCCTTCGTTCGCTCCTACAAATCCACAGATATTGTGAGGGTTCTGAAAATCTGCGATACAGATGAATGGTTCTTCCGGCGGATTACTTAGATAAGCAACAGCGTCTTCGCATGTTCCTACATCCAGGAAGCTGTCGTTATTGACCGGGAATTCCGGATCAGTGAATGGCTTGGCTACTGGTTCTTTATGCTTGAATCCTCTAAGTGAACCCATGTCATGCGTTTTTCCGAAGTGTACGGCTTCGTAACCGTTTTCAGAAAAAAGACTTCCTAATGTCGGTACATTTTCGGGAATACGTGGGTTGATAGGTTCGCTGGAGTTGGAACGTACATTGGTTTGATGAGGCATCATGCCACTCCATAAAGCAGCGCGTGAGGGTTGGCTGAGAGGGCAGCCTACATAAGCATTGGAGAAGATAACTCCTCGTGAAGCGACTTCGTCAATAGGGAGGGTGCAGCCTTGTGTTTGTCCGTAAGCTCCCACAACGCGTTGTGTCAGATGGTCGCACTGGATAATCAGGAAATTGGGCTTTTCTTGGGCCTGCGCTGTCACGCTGCACAGGGCTAATCCCATGAATGGATAAATAGTTTTCATTACTGGTTAGAATTAAGTAATATTTGATTTGGAAGCAAAAGTAGGAAAAAAGGAAACGTAAAAAAGGGCGAGGTAGTAGTTTTGGACGCAAATGAAAGTATTTTGTACAAAAATGAAAGGTGTGGCAAGCGGTTAGGGGTAACTATCGGTGATGGGAGTTGAATGATAAGTGATAAACGGCAGGTGATAAGTCATAAAATGGGTTACCGAAAAAGAAAACGGTGAATAAACTGCACTTGTTATGGCGCAGTTTGTTCACCGTTCATTTATAAGTTTGCTGTTGATTAGCTGTTCATGCTCATCAGGAATTCGTCGTTGTCTCTGGTTTTTTCCAGACGGTCTTTAACAAAGTCCATTGCTTCGATCGGATTCATGTCGGCAAGATATTTGCGTAATATCCACATGCGGTCAAGGGTTGTTTTATCAAGCAACAGGTCGTCGCGACGAGTGCTGGATGCGGTAATGTTGACCGCCGGGAAGATACGTTTGTTGGACAGGTTACGGTCGAGCTGTAACTCCATATTACCTGTACCTTTGAATTCTTCGAAGATAACTTCGTCCATTTTAGAACCGGTATCAATCAATGCGGTAGCAATAATGGTCAGTGAACCACCGTTTTCAATATTACGGGCAGCACCGAAGAAGCGTTTAGGTTTATGAAGTGCATTTGCGTCCACACCACCGGAAAGGACTTTGCCGGATGCAGGAGATACTGTATTGTATGCACGAGCCAGACGGGTGATAGAATCAAGGAAGATAACTACGTCGTGACCACATTCTACCAGACGTTTTGCCTTTTCCAATACGATACCTGCAATTTTTACGTGGCGTTCTGCCGGTTCGTCGAAAGTAGAAGCAATTACTTCTGCATTAACGCTGCGCGCCATGTCTGTTACTTCTTCCGGGCGTTCGTCAATCAGCAGCATAATCATGTAAACTTCCGGGTGGTTGGCTGCGATAGCGTTTGCGATATCTTTCATTAAGATGGTCTTACCTGTCTTTGGCTGGGCAACGATCAATGCACGCTGGCCTTTACCGATAGGAGCGAAAAGATCGACGACACGGGCAGACATAGAGTCTGAATAACCGCCTTTGCAAAGTTTAAACTTTTCATCCGGGAAGAGAGGTGTCAGATGTTCGAAAGGAACACGGTCGCGAACGAAAGCTGCATCACGTCCGTTGATCTTCGAAACCTTTACCAATGGGAAATATTTTTCTCCTTCTTTGGGTGGACGGATAACTCCTTCTACTACATCACCGGTTTTCAGACCAAATAGTTTGATTTGAGACTGTGATACGTAAATATCGTCCGGAGAAGAAAGGTAGTTATAGTCGGAAGAACGGAGGAATCCGTATCCATCCTGCATAATTTCCAGAACACCTACTCCGTTGAGAATATCGTCGAATTCATAAGGCTTTTCGCGTTCAATAACCTTACGTTCCTGCTGCTGTTGTACCGGAAGATTTTCACCCGCATTGTTCTGCTGAGCGGCACGTGGCATCGGTAAGCGTTGTTGGTTCTGGTTCTGATTCTGATTTTGATTTGGGTTCTGAACCTGATTCTGGTTATTGTTGTTACGCTGGAAATTATTATTGGCGTTATTGCCATTATTTCCATTGTTGTTAGCATTGTTATTACCGTTGTTATTGTCGCGTGAGCGAACAATACGCGGACGTTGCTGCTGGGACTGCTGCTGTTGAGATTGTTGTTGCTGTTGAGGATGAGATGGCTGTTCCGGTGCTGTCTGTGCTGATTCTGTTTTAGTAGCTTCGAATTTTCCGAATAATTCGGTAGGAAGCTCTATTTTTTCAGAAGGCAGATCTTCGATTGGAATAAAATCATCGTCGTCAACGCTGGATAAGATATTACTTTCCTCGTCGATAACGGGTGCAGCTTTCTTTTGTGGTTTATCTATTACCTTTTTCTCTACAACAGGTTTGTTAGGTTCAGTAGCCGGTTTATTTGTTTCTGCAACAGGTTTATTTGCTTCTGCAGCTGGTTTGTTTTTTGCTTTCTTCTCAGCTGTTTGCTGTTGTACCGGAGCTGGCTTTTCCGTAGCACCAGTAGCTTTCTCTGCAACAACAGGTTTAGGTTCCACTACTTTGGGTGCTGCCGGTTTTGCATTTTCTACTTCTTTTTTCTCTTCTGCATCAGAGCTCTTACGAGGACGGCCTACTTTACGCTTGGGAGTAGCAGTGTTTTCCGCTTTAGCTTCTACAACAACAGTTTCTTTTTCTTTGTTTGTACTTTCTTCTTTCTTGGAAGGTTGTGGTGCAGCTTTTACAGGAGCGGTCTCTTTTGTCTTGTTAGCCTCTTCACTCTTTGTTGCGGAAACCACTTTGTCTTCTTTTTTGGTAGGAGCTACCCGTGAACGCTTTTTCTTTTGTTCTTCATTTTTGCGTTCTTCTTTTAGCTTATCTGCGGCAACTTTCTTTGTAGCTCCTACAATGGCCTGTTCATCGAGTATTTTATAAACAAGGTCTTCTTTTTTGTATGAGTCTGCTTTTTTTATGCCTAACTCTTTGGCAATAACTTGAAGTTCCGACAGATTTTTGTCGTTTAATTGGATAATGTTATACATATAGTATGGTAAGTTATTAATATTTCTTTTTTTGCTGAATTATGGACAGCATTACTACAGCTCATGGCTACAGATATGCGAGCATACGTTTTGTTTTTTATTCTGAATTAGGGATGTATATGTTGAATCGTAGAATGTTTCAACGGGGCAAAGATAATAATTTTTTTTGGTTTCATGAACAATCAAACATTTTTTTCCACGTAAAAGTGTATCTTTGCTACATAAAAGAAAATAGTATGACAGTAAATGAAGCTCATTTAATTTATTTTTCGCCTACACACACATCTAAACAAGTTGCGGAGGCGATTGTTCACGGGACGGGCATAAAAAATATTTTTCCTATTAATGTGACGCAGCAGATTGCGGATGAAATTGTGATTCCTACATCTTCTTTGGCTATTATTGTAGTGCCTGTGTATGGAGGACATGTCGCTCCTTTGGCAATGGAACGTTTACAGTATATCCGTGGAGTGGATACTTCTACCGTTTTGGTAGTGGTTTACGGAAATCGCGCTTATGAAAAAGCTTTAATGGAATTGGATGCTTTTGCTATTCCTCATGGATTTAAAGTAATTGCCGGGGCAACTTTTATTGGAGAACATTCATATAGTACCGACAAATACCCGATTGCAGTGGGACGTCCAGATGAATCGGATTTAGCTTTTGCTGCGGAGTTTGGGAAGAAAATCATGGAAAAAATACAGACAGCTGATAGTATGGATACCCTTTATCCGGTGGATGTACGTGCTATCAAACGTCCGAGTCAGCCATTCTTTCCTTTGTTCCGTTTTTTGAGGAAAGTCATCAAGTTACGTAAAAGTGGTACACCGCTTCCCCGCGTTCCTTGGGTGGAAGATGAGGATTTGTGTACCCATTGCGGGTTATGTGTGGTCCGTTGTCCGGCAGGGGCTATAACGAAAGGGGATGAGCTACATACGGATGAGGCTAAATGTATCAAATGTTGCGCTTGTGTAAAAGCTTGCGTTAGGAAAGCAAGGGTGTATGAAACTCCTTTTGCAGCTTTGTTATCAGATTGTTTCAAGAAACAGAAGTTGCCTCAGACTATTTTGTAAATCACGACGCGCTTAGTCGTTTCATCAATACGAAAGCGGTTGTCTGTTCGTTCGCCTATCAGCCATGCGATGTGTTCTCCACAGCAGAGTACCCATTGGCGTTCTTTTTGGCTGATAGAAAATTTACGGTCGGTCAGATAATCGCTTATTTTTTTCTTTCCTTTCATTCCAAAAGGAATAAAAGTGTCTCCCGGCTGCCATTTCCGGTAATGAATTTCTCCATTCAGTTTGTCGGCATCAAAACAGGCAATTTCCTTTTCACGTGGAATGAGAAAATCCGGGGTGTATTCTTTTTCTTCTTTGATAATTTGAAAAGGAGGAAGAGTCTCATTTTCAGATTCAGCTGTTTCTATTAATAGGAATTCTCTGTCTTTTATCACTCTCCATTCTTTGCTACAGAATTGCTTGCCCGGTTGGCTATGAAGCGAATGGGTGATATCTTTGATTTGTGCGGAATTGAATCCTAGAGGATGCAGGACTTCGAATAAGATGGCTTCGGGTGCCGGTTCCTTTACTAAATCACTGATTCGGATACCTTCTGCTGTAATGATTTTCTTTTTAGTTTCCTCTATACATTTATTATATATAGTGGCTACATCATTCAGATAATTACTCGTATCTATCAGAGTGTTTTTGACTGACGGATTAATTTCCTGCATGAGGGGAAGGAGGTTGAGTCGGATTTTATTACGGGTATATTCGTCTTCCAGATTGGTGCTGTCTGTCACATAATCTTGTCCGATGTTTTGCAGGTAACGAATTATCTCTTCCCGGTTGATACAAAGCAGAGGGCGTACGATGGTTCCATTACGGGGGCGGATTCCTAACAGACCGGTAATTCCTGTTCCCCGAATCAGGTTAAGTAGTATAGTTTCTATGCTATCATCCTGGTGATGGGCCACAGCGACAACATCTGCCTGACATTCTTTTCTAATTTTCTCGAACCATTGGTAGCGGAGTTCCCGTGCGGCCATTTCAATCGAAATATGTTTTTCCGTTGCATATTGGGTCGTGTTGAAATCAATGGTATGTAAATGGATTTCCATTCTTTCGCAAAGTTGGCGGACAAATAACTCGTCCCGGTCTGACTCTTTGCCTCGCAGGTGGAAATTACAATGTGCGGCTTCGCAATGATAGCCTGCTGTATGCAGAATATATAGTAATGCCACCGAGTCGGCACCACCACTCAATGCGACCAGGATTTTATCATCCGGTGAGAATAAATGTTCCTTTTCTATATATTTTGTAACGCGTTGTTGTATCATACCTGCAAAGATACGAGTTTATCAATAAGTTTTTTTATTTTTTCTGAATCTTTTAGAGGATGAAAAAAACTGTTATTTAAAAACATTCTAAATAATTTGCATGCTCCGAAGTTATGAATTATCTTTGCCAAAAATTTTGAGAGTTATGCGTTTGTCCGAATTAAAAACAGGAGAAAAAGGTGTTATTGTAAAGGTATTGGGGCACGGTGGTTTTCGTAAACGTATTGTGGAGATGGGCTTCATTAAAGGTAAAACGGTTGAAGTGCTGTTGAATGCTCCGCTAAAAGATCCCATAAAATATAAAGTTTTAGGTTATGAAATTTCTCTTCGTCGTCAGGAAGCTGAAATGATCGAAGTTATCAGCGAAGAGGAAGCAAAGAAACTGGCCGAGAAGACCGTTTATCATGAAGGATTGCCTGAAGACCTTTCAGTAAAAGAAGAAGATATGAAACGGTTGGCGTTAGGTAAACGCCGTACCATTAATGTTGCTTTGGTCGGAAACCCGAACAGTGGCAAGACTTCTTTATTTAATCTTGCATCCGGTGCTCATGAGCATGTTGGAAACTACAGCGGCGTAACCGTGGATGCCAAAGAAGGTTATTTTGATTTCGAAGGCTATCATTTCCGTATTGTCGATTTGCCGGGAACTTATTCTTTGTCTGCTTATACGCCGGAAGAAATCTATGTGCGTCGTCATATTATCGATGAAACTCCGGACGTGATTATTAATGTAGTCGATTCCTCTAATCTGGAGCGAAACTTATATCTGACTACTCAATTGATAGATATGAATGTCCGCATGGTGGTAGCTCTGAATATTTATGATGAGTTGGAAGCCAGTGGAAATACATTGGATTATCATCTGTTGAGTAAGTTGTTCGGGGTGCCGATGTTGCCTACTGTCAGTAAGAAAAATCGTGGATTGGATACCTTGTTTCATGTTGTTATCAATCTGTATGAAGGAGTAGACTTCTTTGATAAACAGGGAAATATGAATCCGGAAGTTCTTAAGGATTTGACCGAATGGCATGATTCTCTGGAAGATCGTAAGAACCACGAGGAAGAGCATTTGGAAGATTATGTACGTGAACATAAAAAGACGGGGCGTGTCTTCCGGCATATTCATATCAATCATGGTCCTGATATCGAAAAAGCGATTGAAGCTGTAAAAAGTGAAGTGTCCAAAAACGAATTTATCCGTCATAAATATTCTACCCGTTTCCTATCCATTAAATTGTTGGAGAATGATCCTGACATTGAGCGCATTGTGCGGACATTACCAAATGCGGATGAGATATTCCATGTCCGTGATAAGATGTCGAAGCGTGTTCAGGACACAATGAATGAGGATTGTGAATCGGCTATTACGGATGCTAAATATGGATTTATCAGTGGTGCACTGAAGGAGACATTCACAGATAATCACTTGGAGCAGGCGCAGACAACAAAAGTGCTGGATTCGATCGTAACTCACCGTGTCTGGGGATTTCCTATTTTCTTCCTTTTTATGTATCTGATGTTTGAGGGTACGTTTGTCATTGGAGAATATCCGATGATGGGGATTGAATGGCTTGTCGAGCAGATTGGTGACTTGTTACGCAATAATATGGCGGAAGGTCCATTTAAAGATTTGCTGATTGATGGAATTATTGGTGGGGTAGGAGCGGTTATTGTCTTTTTGCCGAATATCTTGATTTTGTATTTCTGCATTTCTCTTATGGAAGATTCGGGTTATATGGCTCGTGCAGCTTTTATCATGGATAAAATCATGCATAAAATGGGATTGCACGGAAAATCATTCATTCCTTTGATTATGGGATTTGGATGCAATGTACCTGCTATTATAGCTTCCCGTACTATTGAGAACCGGAAGAGCCGTCTTATTACAATGTTGGTAAATCCTTTGATGTCTTGCAGTGCGCGTCTGCCAATTTATTTATTGTTGGTGGGTGCTTTCTTCCCGAACAATGCAAGTCTGGTGTTGTTAAGTATTTATGTGATTGGTATTGTACTGGCTGTGGTAATGGCCCGCTTGTTTAGCAAGTTTCTGGTGAAGGGTGATGATACTCCATTTGTGATGGAACTTCCACCTTACCGGATGCCGACAGCAAAATCGATCTTCCGTCACACATGGGAAAAGGGAGCGCAGTATTTGAAAAAGATGGGAGGCATTATTATGATTGCTTCTATTATAATCTGGTTCTTGGGGTATTATCCGAATCATGATGCTTATGAAACAGTTGCCGAGCAGCAGGAAAATTCTTATATCGGCCAGTTGGGACGTGGTATAGAGCCAGTTATAAAACCACTGGGATTTGATTGGAAACTAGGTATTGGCTTGCTTTCCGGTGTGGGAGCGAAAGAATTGGTAGTAAGTACATTAGGTGTCTTATATGCAGATGATCCGGATGCTGATTCAGTAAGTTTGGCAGAACGAATTCCGATTACTCCATTGGTTGCTTTCTGTTATATGTTGTTTGTATTGATTTACTTCCCGTGTATTGCGGCGATAGCGGCTATAAAACAGGAATCGGGTAGTTGGAAATGGGCGCTTTTTGCTGCTTGTTACACAACGGGATTGGCTTGGCTTGTATCATTTGCTGTTTATCAGATTGGAGGATTGTTTGTATGAATAATTGGCAAGATTGGGTAGTCGGAGTACTGGTTGTACTCTGCATTGCCCGCGTCATATATGGAATATTTCGTTTTTTTCGTCGTACGCGAGAAAATCAGAATCCTTGTGACAGCTGTGTAAGTGGCTGTGAACTAAAGGATATGATGGATAAGAAACGCGGAGAGTGCGATGTAAAGAAAAAAAGTACAAAGAAAAATTGCTGCGGATAGTTGGTAGTTTCAAAATTTGTACTACCTTTGCAACCGCAAACGAGAAATAATGGTTCCTTGGATGAGTGGCTTAGTCAGCGGTCTGCAAAACCGTGTACGGCGGTTCGAATCCGCCAGGAACCTCAAGTAACACTTTGAATTCCTTGAAAGTCAAGTACTTTCAAGGAATTTCTTTTTGGGGGGACCATTCTGGGGACCAATTAGGTAGTATATTATGGATATACCGTTACTGCATGCGCTAATCCTTTTTATTTTAGGTTTTTCCCTACTGACAATTATGGAATTCACTTATTAATTCTGATTTTCCTGCGTTACTTTTGTTCTAAACCAAAAGAAAAACGCCATGAAAAAGATTTTATTTATCCTGTTTGTTGCCCAGTTTATTTTGGCTCCTTATATAATAAAGGGCTATGGTGCAAATCTTGTTGAAGATAATTATGAGTATTCGGGAGTTGACCAAGGGAGAGAGACTGTTGAAAAGGATATTTTAGGTAATATCATTATCCGTGATGATAATGGTAATAGAAAGACTATTGAAAAGGATATCTTAGGGAATATCATCATTCGTGATGATAAAGGCAATAGAAAGACTATTGAAAAGGATATTTTGGGGAACATCATTATCCGTGATGATAGAGGCAATAGAACGACTATCGAAGAGGATATTTTAGGAAATTTCATTGTTCGTGATGATAAAGGTAATAGAAAGACTATTGAAGAAGATATTCTAGGAAATACCATTATCCGGGACGATAAGGGTAATAGAAAAACTATAGAGAAAGATATTCTGGGAAATACTATTATTCGCGATGACAAAGGTAATAGAAAGACGATTACAAAAGATATCTTTGGGAATACTATTATCGAGGATGATAAGGGGAATAGAACAACTATTAAAAAAGATATTTTTGGAAACGAAATAATTGAATATGGTAACGGTCATGGGAAAATTATTAAAAAGGATATTTTTGGAAATACAGTCATTGAGGAGTATTAAAATGTACTTTTTAAAATGATAATATATGGGATGTCATTTGAGATAGGGGTTATTCACAATATCGTGGATAGCCCCTTATTGTATGTTATAACCTGGCAATAATATGTTCGCTATAAAATCATATTATAATCGTAAAAGTGTATATATTTGCATAGTGCGGAGATAAAATATTTATTTCTAAGTTATTCAAGGATAAAGAAATGGAACACAAACAATTACTAACTGTATTTAATTCACTTCCTGTTGGAATAGGTTTCTTCACAGCCGATGGCACTCTGGTAAGATGCAATGAAAGCTTCTGCCGAATTTTTGGCGCTGACTCGCAAACGCTTCTTGGTAATAAACTCAACATAAATGAAAATTCTGTGGTTCCTGACGTGGTGAAGGAAGCAGTTCGTCGTTGTGTTCCGGTACAGATGAGTTTTTTGTATGATTTCGATAAACAGAGAACCGATAAACGTTTTTTCTCTACGCGTACCCGGACCTGCTATTTGAAATGTAATGGTAATCCTCTTTATGATAATGATGGCAAGTTTGTTAATTACATTTTTATCTTTGAAGATATTACAGAAACGGTGAAAAGTGAAGAGGTACTCCGTCAAAGTCGCCGGAAAACGGAGCTTGCTATGAAGGCAGCCAACATCATGTTTTGGGAATTTGATGCAGTGCCCAAATTATTTTATAGTGATAATGAACCGCTGAATGGATACGATCAGTCTAAGCCAGTTAGTATGGCACTATATCTGGAGACTTTGCATCCGGATGACCGTAGTCAGGTTACTGAAGTAATGGAAAGAATGAGCAATGGGGAAGATTTTTCTTTTTCTTTTGATAGCAGGGTTATGTTACCGGATAGCTCAACCTGGCAATTTTGTACGATAAGCGGTGCTCCTTATGAATTTGATTCTAATAAGAAGGTATTGAAATATGTTGGTACCCGAAAGAATAATACGGAGGTGCAGAAAAAGGAGCAGTTCTTCTATAATATATTAAATAATCTTCCGTTATCTGTTCATATCAAAGATGTAGAGAATGATTTCCGCTATGTTTTTTGCAATGAAGAGAGTAAGCTCATGTTTGGTACCAGCGAAGATAAAACTACTTATGATGTGCTGAGTGAAGAAGAAGTAGAGCGTATTCAGAAGACTGATTTAGAGGTATACAATACTGGGAACCCTTATTTCGGCATGGAACGTATTATACTGAAGGATGGACGCAGCTATGATACTATTGTTCGCAAAAGTATAATTGAAGATGATGGCAAACGCTTTCTGTTAAATACCCGCTGGGATCAGAGTTTACAAAATGAACTGAAGCGTCGTGCACAGCTGTTAACTGTCACTATGGAAGCGATGAATGCCTTCACCTGGTTTTTTGAGCCGGCTAAGAACAGGGTGAGTTTCGGTGAAGGTTTTGATAAAAATGGGAAGAAGGCATCAGAAATTAATTCGGTCGAGAAATATCTGACTCTCGTACATCCTGATGACCGACAAAAGTTTGCTGAAACTTTGCAAAAGGCGGTAGAACTAGGAAGCGGTGTATGGGATGTGGAATATCGCATTGACTTTAAAGGAGATGGCATGTATCAATGGTGGGAAACGCGTGGCCTTGTTGAAACCACAACTTTGAACGATGCTCCTTATAAGTATTTGTTCGGTATGACGCAAAATATCGATTCCTATAAGCAGACTGAATTGACCTTACTAAAGAATAAAGAAATACAGGACGCTTTGGTACGACAGAATGAACTGGTTCTTAACAATACGAATTCAGGGTTGGCCTACATCACGAAGGAATATATGGTTCAATGGGAAAATATTTCGTTATGTTCAAAAAGTCTTTCTTTTGAAGCCTACAAAAAAGGTGAACTTTGCTATAAAAGTACATATAATCGTACTTCTCCCTGTGAAAATTGTGTGATGCAACGTGCTTTTGTTTCATTACAGACGGAACAGATGAAGTTTTCGTTGGACAGTGCGCATACCGTTGAAGTGTTTGCCACTCCCGTAGTTCTTGAAGATGGATCTGTGGATGGTGTTGTAATTCGCGTGGATGATGTAACGGAGCGTGAAAAAATGATTAAGGAATTGCAGGAAGCCAAACATCAGGCAGAGCAGTCTGATAAATTGAAATCTGCGTTCCTGGCGAATATGAGTCATGAAATCCGTACTCCCTTGAATGCTATTGTAGGTTTTTCGGAGTTGATGGCTTATGCCGGAGAAGAAGAAAAGGCGGACTATATCCAGATTATTAATAGTAATAATGAGTTATTGCTAAAACTGATAAATGATATACTTGATTTATCCAAGCTGGAAGCCGGTTCGGTAGAACTGAAATACGAACCGTTCGACTTATCCGAACATTTTGAAAACATGTTTACTTCCATGAAGCAGCGCCTGAAGAATCCGGATATCGTGTTAACTGAAATCAATCCTTATCACTGTTGTCAGGTAACTCTGGACCGTAATCGCGTGGCACAAATTATAACGAATTATGTCACTAATGCTATCAAATATACTTCAAAAGGTTCTATTAAAATGGGATATGCATGTAAGGATGGAGGCGTCTATTTTTATGTGAAAGATACCGGTATTGGTATAGCTGATGATAAAAAAGGAAAAGTATTCCAGCGTTTTGAGAAACTTGATGAGTTTGCCCAAGGTACCGGACTTGGACTTTCTATTTGCAAGGCAATTGCAGAAGCTATGGGAGGTAAAGTCGGCTTTGAATCGGTACACAATGAAGGATCGCTGTTTTGGGCATTTTTACCTTGTGAAGTCGATACACTTTCTATGGTAGAAGAGAAGAAAGAAGAGAATATCTCCGGAGGAGAGTTTGGTGCGAATGACGAAGTGATGGAGAAGAGTGCCGGTCGGAAAACAATTCTCATAGCTGAAGATATACAAAGTAATTATCAGCTGGTGTCTACTATCCTGAAGGATCATTATGATTTACTGCATGCGGAGAATGGGCAAAAGGCAGTGGAAATAGCGCGTAGCCAACATGTCGATTTGTTGTTGATGGATATGAAAATGCCTGTACTGGATGGATTGAAGGCTACAGCTGAAATACGTAAGTTTAATGCTAGCTTACCTATCGTCGCACTTACCGCCCATGCTTTCGATTCTGACCGGATTGCTGCAATAAAGGTCGGCTGTAATGAATATCTGGTTAAGCCGCTTGAAAAAATGAAATTAATGGTGGCATTAAAGAAATATTTATAATCTTTGCATTGTGAATATCTGGAATTAGTTGAATATATCGATGAATCGTATTAAAGGTATACTTTATGCGGCGGTATCCTCCTCCACTTTTGGGCTGGCTCCGTTTTTTTCTATAACTCTGTTGTTAGCTGGTTTTTCGGCTTTCGAGGTGCTTTCTTATCGTTGGGGAGTGGCTGCTATTGTATTGACACTGTTTGGATGGTGTTCGGGATGTAATTTCCGGCTGGCAAAGAAAGATTTGTTAGTCGTTTTTTTTATTAAGTTTGTTGCGGGCAACCACCTCATTCAGTTTGCTCATTGCCTATCAGAATATAGCCACGGGGGTAGCATCGACTATTCATTTTATGTATCCGTTGGCTGTATCATTGGCAATGATGTTTTTCTTTCATGAAAAGAAATCTCTTTTGGTGATGCTTGCTGTTTTAATGTCTTTGTTTGGTGCTGCTTTACTGTCATCGGGAGAGTTGGAGGCGAAAAGTTGTGATACAATAGTAGGATTGGTGGCGGCTTGTATTTCTGTCTTTTCTTACGGAGGATACATCATTGGGGTTCGAACAACACGAGCCGCTCAAATCAATTCCACTGTACTGACATGTTATGTTATGGGGATGGGAGCTGTTCTCTATCTGATAGGAGCTATGGCAACTTTCGGGCTTCATCTGGTGACAGACGGTTATATATGGCTGATTATTTTAGGACTTGCATTGCCGGCTACGGCTATTTCCAATATAACTTTGGTACGGGCAATTAAGTATGCGGGACCTACACTGACTTCTATTTTAGGTGCGATGGAACCACTGACAGCCGTTGTGATCGGTGTCTTTGTTTTTAAAGAACTGTTTACCCTGAATAGTGTTATTGGAATTCTTTTGATTTTGTTGGCTGTGGGTATGGTAGTATTTCGTAAGCAAAAATCTTAAAGAAGATATTAATAAAAAATGCTGCTTATCTGATGTGATAAACAGCATTCATTCTGGAGAGCCTCTTGTCGGATTCGAACCAACGACCCCGAGATTACAAATCACGTGCTCTGGCCAACTGAGCTAAAGAGGCGTTTTTCTTTTGCGGGTGCAAAGGTATGAATTTCTTTTAAAAATGCAAATACATCGCATACTTTTTTTATATTTGCAAAGTTACCAATGATTAGATGAAAATGAAAATTATGAATGTATGTAGTGTGGCGCTTTTAGCCATAGGTATATGGGCTTGTTCCGGACAGAAGAAAGGAACGGCGAATGTTGAAGTTGCAACAGATAGTGTAGAAGTAACTGCGGATGCAAAATCAGTTCAGGCAGATAGTACAGGATATATTGTTCGGGTAGGAGAGATGGCTCCGGATTTCACAATTACCTTGACAGATGGGAAGCAAGTGAGTTTATCTTCCCTTCGTGGTAAAGTTGTCATGTTGCAGTTCACTGCAAGCTGGTGTGGAGTTTGCCGTAAAGAAATGCCGTTTATCGAGAAGGATATTTGGTTGAAGCATAAAAATAATGCAGACTTTGCTCTGATTGGCATTGACCGTGACGAACCGCTTGACAAAGTACTGGCTTTTGCAAAATCTACCGGAGTCACTTATCCGTTAGGACTGGATCCGGGAGCTGATATCTTTGCGAAATATGCATTACGTGAATCCGGAATAACGAGAAACGTGTTGATTGATAAGGAAGGAAAAATTGTAAAGCTGACTCGTTTATATAATGAGGAAGAGTTTGCTTCTCTTGTGCAGGCAATTAATGAAATGCTGAAATAAAAGAGAACCTTCATCAGATGTTTCCAACGGAACATATATGAGTATATAAAAATAGTAACGCTATCCTGATGTGATGGCGTTACTATTTTGGTTATATAGTGACGCTATCCGGAGTACATACCGTCACTATATGATGATGCATTTTCAAGCAATGCTAAGTTTGACCAGGTAATCGTAATGCTTTCCTTCTTTTATCAATTCTGCCTTAAAACCACATCCGGAAGCATATAAGCTAAGAGTCTGGAAATCTACATATAACCAGTCGAATGTGTCTCCTTTTACATCTTTATATTGCATTTGGAAGTCGATCTCTCCGTAGTAATCTCCGGCCAGATCGATGACTATGCTACCGTCTTCCTCTTCAAAAAGATAACGCAAATCACTGGAATCCATAAATATGCATCCACCGGGGCGGAGAATACGTTTCATCCGTTGGAAAAATTCGGGCATATTATTCAGCCGTCCGATGATTCCGGAACCATTCATGAGCATTAGGATCGTATCGAATGTTTCGGAAAATGTTTCATCAAAAAGGTTGATGAGACGAGGATCGTTCACTCCACGTTGTTTCATTACTTCGACAGATAAAGGAGAAATATCAATGGCGCATACGTCTTTTCCCATTTCCTGAAGTGCGAGCGCATGGCAACCACTTCCGGCACCTACATCCAAAATCCGTCCAGTAGCCATTTGCAGGGCGGTGCGCTCTAGTACAGGCATAGACTGTATACGACGAAACAGTTCTTTGACGGGAATTTCATCTTCTTCGAATTGAGAAGAAAATACCCGCAAACGATCAGCTCTATGATGGTTGAAATAGTCAGAAATAGCGGCTCCCATCGGGTCCTTTTCTGCAGAAAGAATTGTTATTGCCATTGGTGGTTACGATTGTTAACTTTGCAAAGATAAATAAATCCGTAGAAAAGGGTTATCTTTGCCATCGGAAATGTTGAATACTAATAAATGATTATATGAGTATAGAAGAAGCAATCATGGGTGGCATCGTTTTTAAAGGTAAGAAAGATAAGCCCAAAGAAGAGGAAAAGGTGAAAACGAAAGCGAAAAAAGCGACGTATATTCGTGGACAACATGGTTCGGGTGCAGCGAAGATGAAAGCAGATATCCGGAAGAAAAGAGCTAGCCGACATAAAAAATAAAGGCTGTAGCAATAAACGGATCATCAATCCGGTTGCCTTTTAGTCATTGAGGAGTGGCTTTTTTCTGATTAAGCAACTGGCAAGGTGGTGTTTATTTTCGGATACATATTTATAGTATTTGTTGTTTTAGGTATATATACTATGTGTTTGATAGATCATATATTCTACATAAAAAGTGGGGGCAGGATAATTATCCTGCCCC
>OBYO01000127.1_pt1 | contig 71102 bp, 66 predicted proteins | sample 1476771 | NCBI WGS metagenome assembly OBYO01 (sample SAMEA2580202, study PRJEB22360) | human gut metagenome | biome: human gut; feature: human-associated habitat; material: faeces | place: Denmark | collected 2008/2010 | reverse complement strand
TAAATCACCGCCGTTTTCTTTTATTTTAACATGAAGCGGCTATAATAGCTATAAATATTTAGTTAAATGTCAACAATACAGTACACTAAATTATATTAAATACAGATCACGCTTTCCTGAAAAATCTGTTGCCATGACTTGTAAAACTACCGGAAGAAATTCGAAAGCTAGGGAACCAGTGATTGTCAGGATTGGCGGTGCTTAATTTTTCAAGGTAAGCGTTATCGAGTAGTTACGAATCAATTTGATTTATTTGACTTTTAAGGTCAAAAATTTGCACTTAAAAGTCAAAATATTGAAATAGAGATGCAGCATGGTAAAAATTTTTAAAATAAAGGAATAGCATTCTATGCCGATTTTTGATTTATAAGAGGAGGAAATGATTATGAAGAAAGGAATAGCTCTTATTTTAGGCTTAACGATTTGGGTTGCGGGAACATCTACAGTAATGGCAGAAGAAAATATATCGGAAGTTAACAGTGTGTATACATGCCAGAATACATATGAAAGTAGATTGCCCTTAGAAGTGACGTATGATATTACGTTAGGTGAAATAGAAGAAGATATTTTGAATTATATTGCATTTAATAAATTGGATGTAGTTTATGGAAGTGACCAATATCTTGAATTATTAAACGAATTTACATTTTATCCAGCAGATAATCTTGATGACTATATGATAAAATATTATAGCGCATATGCATCAGTTTATAGATCTACTGAAGATATAAAATTAGAGTTGGACAAAACGATAAATGATATTAGAAATGAGAATATTCAGGAAGAGATTCAAATGAAGAAAGAGCTCTTGCAGATAGTAGGAGTTGAGCCGGCAAAAGTGACGTACAATGTGGCTGGGGCACAAAAATACGCAGCAGATTATGCAATGGTTAATAATTACAAGTATCCAGAGTATGGTTCTGATTGTACAAATTATGCTTCCCAGATTATACATGAAGGTGGTGGTTTGCCTACGACATCTCAATGGAATATATGGGCAGGCACTGGAACGTTGGCATGGAAGTCTTGGGTAAATGTTGGAGCATTTTGTACATATTGGGGAGAGGTGAGAGGAAATATTGGTAATACTTGTAGTACATTAGCAAAAGTAAATCAATATGCTGAACCGGGAGATTTTCTTGTATGGAGAAATCAGGCAACTTTGGAATATGAGCATACACAATTTGTACAGTCTAAGACTAATGGTGAGGTTTATTGTTCACAACATTCTATGCCTTATTATAATAAGCGATTAAATAGTAGATATACAGAAAGTTCATTCAAAGGGAACATAGTTTATCAGCTAGACTTTACATAGAGAGAATTATAAAAAATAGTTAAAATGATAAGAAAGGGGGAGAGAGTAAAAAATGAAGAAAAGAAAAGTTAGAATCTTGGTTGCTATAATACTAATGGGGATAGTAGTATATGTCTCTCCACCGATTATGTTTGTTAAAGGCGCACCTATTTTAGGAAACAAGTGTAGTTCTTATAAAGAAAAAATAGGTAAAAAGATATATTATGCTACAGATTTCGAGAATTTTTACATTTTAAATCTGAAGTTTTGGGAAAAACTGGAAATAGAAAGGTTATTTGCAAATGAAAATCATAGTATTGATATAGAAAAAAAACTTCCCGTACTTTATACGATAAGGCATATTCCAAATGAGAATGACTCATATAGCTTCCGAGTAAAAAGAATGACGTCATGCTGGTATTTTGATTATTATGCAAATCCGAATTCCCCAATTTGGAGATAAAAAACATTTAAAATATTGTATAAGTATCCTTGCAACAGTGTACAAAGGGAACATAATAAAAACTTAATAATGGACCGCCGATCTTACATATGATACCGCCCTATCGAGACTATGGGCGGTATTTTTGTATCCAGGCAGGGAAAGGAGGAACCATGCGACCGGGTCTGATGAAACATCAGGCCCATTTTTTATACCCAAAACAGGGTAAGCGCCTAATTTTAGGGTGGATGGCATCCACCAGATATTCATTCTATAATGATTGGTAGGAAATGCAGGAATGCTAGCATTTTACTCGATTTCTAAAAGGAGCCCCATCATTATGAATAAACGAGTTTGTAAAGACGATCAAATAAAACTTATCATGGAATGCCGCCAAAGTGAACTTTCCGATTACCAATGGTGTGAACAGAATGGTATTCATCCGGGTACATTTTATAATTGGGTAAGTAAACTCAGGAAAAGCGGATACTCATTGCCAGATGTTTCTAAGAGATCTGAAATGAAACCGGCTGTTCAAGAATGGAAGTCGTAAAAGTTGATTTGATTGATTCTATTCCTGAAGCAGAGCAAAATGTTAGCTTTTCTCAAAACTCTAGCAATGGTAATCTTGCTGCAGAACTTCAGGTTGGAAATATCACGCTTCGACTTTTTAATGGAGCTGACGAACATCTGATTCAAAACACTCTACGTTGTATCGGAGGTATGAATCATGCTTGGTGATATCTCAGTTACAACAAATGTCTTTATTGTGACTGGATCAGAGGCCACAGGCAATGAAAGTGTATGATACATTAAAAAATGAAATGTTCACATATACTGAAAATGGGATACGTTCTTTCAAAAATTTGGATTTCGGTAAGACCGGTCTTTATGAGGGAGAGGGATCTATCGTTTATGCCTATTTGTGTTTGTATAAAAGGAGCAACGAACAGATTTATCTGCAGTATGCTGAAAAGCATGCTCAAATTGTCAGAAAATTACTGAAGCAAGATCAGAGATATGATGTGTTATCGGGGAATGCAGGAACTGCGTGGAGTTTTGTATTCCAGAATTCTATGTTATGAGTTTGCAGAGAATAAAAAATGGAAAAATAGATTGGAACTGGATATTAAAAGAGCTTATAAGAAATTGCAGGAATATTGGAAGAGAGATAGTGATTGTCTGTGTCATGGTAATTGTGGAAATTTTTGGATTTGGGAAATCGCTCAGGAGAAAATGAAAGAATATGGGATACCAGTTAAAAGAGATCGGGATGTTGAATTACTGAAAGATGAGTTGGAAGAACAAATTGTTCATTTGTTACCGCAAGAACAAATAAATTTTGGATTTATGAATGGGTATGGTGGGATACTTTATAAACGATCATATGATACAAATGCTACTAAGAATCATATAGAATTAATTTGATTTCGTTGCAGTTCAGGGGTAAAAAAGTGCATATAAGGGACACGATATTGAAAAATAGAAAAGAAAGCACTAAAGTTAAATTAAGTAGGAAGCGAAAAAGCTTTTAGAAAGGGGGATTAAATCTAATTCATTAAGGCAAGTTTACAAAATTCATTATACTAAGGAAAGAGAGGAAACTATCATGAAAAAACGAATAGTAGCTTTTTTATCTTTAGCAACTGTACTATTCACTGGAATCGTATCAGTTCAAACTGTACAAGCAAGCGATGTAAACAATCCCTTTGAGTTACCAAGTACATTTTCAGACAACGCTTATGCTGATGAGGGTGACTTCTTAGTATGGAAGAATTCTGACACTTATGAATGGTATCATACACAATTTGTTCAATCCAAAAACATGCTGGCAGAAATAAGTTGTACACAGCATACACCGAATTATTTTAATGTTAATTTTAACAGTCGTGTAGACAGCACTACTTTTGACACTAACAAGGTTTATATAGTAGATATGCCGTAAGCGCCAAATATTTCTGCGGAGTTCCTAATCCACAAGTTCAGTTCCCCTATAATCGTAGTTGATAGATATTTAGACTATTTTACTACAATTATAGAGGATAGGGTATGACAGGTACTCACAAAGCCCGTGTTTCGATGGCGGCACACGGGCTTATCAATGAATGCCGCTACAGCGGCATGACAGATGCTGATTGGTGTCGTGAAAACGACATTTCAGTAAGCACTTTTATAACTGGGGAAGTCACTGTCGGAAAGTGACAACGGAACAGATTCCAGTAGCGAATTATGTTCATCTTGAGATTCCTCATCCGAAACAGTGCGTGATCCCAATTGACATTGTTCCGGAACAGCATACAGCATCCTAGATGCAGATTCATTTCTATTCACTAGGACATTCCGCTTGCTTCAGGAGCTGAAAGATACAATATCACAACTGAAAAATGGTATCTGAATAAGACTGAGCTGATCAAATTTCTCCGTCTTATTATTGACGAAAAATCCAGTCACGAGAAAGTTTTTCAGGAACAGGTAGATTATCTGACCAAAAAACTCTTTGGTTCCTCCAGCGAAAGAAGAGTCATCCCTGTTGGAAGAAGAAACTGTGATTAAGGAACATACCCGTAAAAAGAAGGCAACGCATGAAGATCTCTTCAAAGGCCAAAAAATAGTGATCTTCTTCCAGAAGAAGAGCAGATTTGTCCGGTATGCGGTACGCAGATGGTCCTGATTGGTGAGGAGTATGTCCGACGGGAACTGGAATTCATTCCTGCCACTTGTAAAGTGATCGAATACTACAGACAGAGTTACGGATGCCCATCTTGCAAGGACGGACTCGACGATACAGAAAACCTGTGATTATAAAGTATCAGATTCTAGCGGCTCTGGTTGGGAAAGACCCTGCTTCGGTATCCACCGTTGCATGGACCGTGTATCAGAAGTATGCCAATGGGCGTCCCCTTTACTGGCAGGAGAAAGACGGGAAACAGTATGGGGCTCAGACCCAGTCGTTCATGTGGCTGCTCCGAAGTGGTGAGGATGGATTTTTGGAGATCATCCTGTATAGCTATTCTCTGACCAGGAGCGGCAGCCATGCAAAAGAGTTTCTAGAAGGCTGCAGCGGATATCTGGAAACTGACGGCTGTCAGGGTTATAACAATCTGCCGGGGATTAGGGTTGTTCCTGCTGGGCACATATCTGGCGATACTTTATTAATGCTGTCCCCAAAGGTAAGCAGTACGATTACAGCCAGCCGGCAGTGCAGGGAGTCCAGTACTGCAACTGGTTATTCGTCATTGAGGATTCTATTAACAAAAAGCATCCCAGTGATTATGAAAAGCGGAAACAGCTGCGTCTCGAGAAGAAAAAACCTGTTCTGGAGGCTTTCTGGTCGTGGATCGATCAGCAGAAGCCTGTCCGTAATACCTGGATGGATAAATCGGTGAATTACGTTCTCAACCGGCGCGATACAGCAGAGATCTATCTGGAGGATGGGTCTGCAGCTTTACCAATAATCTCATCGAGAATGTGATCCGTCCATTTGCAGTAGGACGGAAGAACTAGCTGTTCAGTAGTTCCGTGGACGGAGCGAATGCCAGTGCGGTAGTCTACACAAGGGTTGATATGGCAAAAGCACACGGCCTGAATATTTACGGATATCTCAAATTTCTGCTGGAGCATCGGCAAAGTAAAGATATGACTGATGAACAGCTGGCAGAACTTGCACCTTGGAGTAAAAAACTCTAGTCTATCAAAAATGGCATGTGAATTATAGTGAATTACTCCAACTCACGAAGGGCTGGGGTAATTTTAAATTTTACTGCAACATTATTTCGCAGTTACGATATGGAGTTATAATAATTATGTCTAAATTAAAGAAAAATTATAGAAAAATAATATTTAGTGCATTGTTAATCATAGGAATATCTTATGCTTTTTCTCTTTCTCCTATTTTGATATGCAGGGGGGGGGGAATTGAAATTGGAAATCCTACAGAAAGTATTAACAACTCTATTGATCAGTCTTATACACCTGATTTATTAAAAAGGAAATATCATAAACCATGTTCGTTTGATTATTTTTATTTTCTAAATTTTAAATTTTGGCAAGACTTAAATATCAAACAACTTGATATTATAAAAAGTAATAAGCAAGAAGCAGTACCAGAAAAATTAAATCCTTTTTTATACCGAATTAATCAAAATCTCCCTGATCATAGCTTTAATTTTTTCGAAGTAACTCGTGAAAATGACAAATGGCACTACAGCTACTATGTTCAAGGAGGCTAATCTTATATCATTTATTTGGAAAGTTGAATATTCCTGTTGCAAAAACCATGATTCGTAAGCGCAAAATAATTCGACGGATTGTGCTGACCTAAAATTCAGTCCATAATAATTAATAGAGAATGCAAGCACTTTACTTCATCTTCTGTTGCTAGAAATGATAGGTGCGAGCATTTTACTCGATTCGATTTATGGAGGACTGCTCATGAGAAGCAAAAGAATACCTGCAGAAGAACAATATCGTCTCATCATGGAATGCCGTCAAAGTGGATTGACAGATCATCAATGGTGTGTGGAACATGACATCAAACCAGGAACTTTTTACAACTGGGTAAAACGATTATGTCAAAAAAGTTGTATGGATTTACCGGCATCAACCGGACGCAGCCATAGCGCTCCGGAAAGTCAGGAAGTTGTCAGAGTGGATTTTCATGATACTGGTATGCTCTCGTATGAACAGCCATTGGATATGCTTCCAACATCTGGGGAAAGAAACAGCATTTCTGTAACAGAGCCAATGAAATTGTTTGTTGGAAGTTTTCTTCTAACTATCCCAAATGGAACAGATCCACAGCGTTTGGATCAGACCCTTCGTATTATGAAGGAGCTGAAATGTTAGGCGATATCACAGCTGCCGATGAGATTTATATCGTAACAGGCTTATAAACATGAAATTTTTATCCTCATCTTTTGTAAAAAATATTGATTTTACAGTATCTTTTTTGAAAAAGATGAGGATAAAAAAATTAGTTTATGGAACAATGAAACCATCAAAAATAGGAGGTGGTTTCATGAACCAATACAACATCATAGTGCAACAATTATTAGCGTATCTGACCAAACGTAAACAATGCAGTTCAAGCCGGCTGTCCCACAAACAATGTTATGTCATTTAGTTAAGACATTAAGCAGATGTATTCCTATCAGGCAGAGGTAGAAAATTCACTATCTTTGCCTGATTTTTCTTTTATAAAAACTTGCTCTTATATTTATGCAGCACAAAAAGACAGATTGCTATCTGCCTAAATTAACGATATACTTTTATCGATGTTATGCAACTCGATACAGAAAACTTACTGCTGACTTAGGCTTGACTTTGCGAGGGTCGGAACGCCCGGGTCTTACAGGTAAAAGATTCTTCTGTATCAGCGTCTCAACGTCAGGTGGGGAAATGTCATTTCGCAGGAAATAACGACATATATGAATTGCTATTGTGTAATTCATTTGATAAACATGTTTTGTACCTTTTTGTTGGATTATTACATGCATTGTAATGAGCTCACAATAATTGTAAAGGATTAAACGTGCGTATATTTCTTGCATGATATACTCCACCTTTTTTGAATGAAAGCAACATAATCCGATAGCATATTTCAATTCCCTGAACGATGTTTCGATGCCCCATCGCATTGCATAAACCTTCTTTATTTCTTCTACTGGAAAATCTTCCTTTGGAAGATTGGTAATTATACTTTCATACGAATCTTCTGAAATGGCAAACCTTACTACTCTAAAATTCAACGTATAAAATTTTTTGTCATATAAATCCAGATAGTCAAATGGACTGGATTTTGCAATAAATTTAAATTTTTTGGGTTTAGCTTTCACATCTTTTGTCTGTTTTCGGGTTAATATAAGTTGCATGTCGTGGTCAAACTCATTTTCATCAGGAAGGTCAAAACTTCCTGTCATGCTTCCCCCCACCGCCATCCTTTACACGAATCAGATAATACATTCCTTTTTCTTGGACATGCGCAAAAATATTATATGTTTCATATCCTCTGTCTGCGATAAAAATTGTTTTTTTCTCTCCTCTCCCTGATCTGCGGGCTTGCCACTCCGACTTCCGGGAGTATCCTGCTGAACGGAAAGGATATCTCTTCTTTAAACCGGTATGATTATCGCAGCCATGATATTGGCGTGATCTTTCAGAGTTTTAATCTGCTGCCGAAACTGACTGCCAGAGAAAATGTGATTCTTTCCATGGATATTGCGGGGTATCCATGTGAAGACAAAAAAGCACATGCGGATGAAGTCCTGAAAAAAGTAGCGCTTGGACCAAAGGAGGCAGATCGCCGGATCTTAAAGCTTTCCGGCGGGCAGCAGCAGAGAGTTGCAATCGCAAGGGCGTTGTCATATAGTCCGCAGATTCTGGTGGCAGACGAGCCGACCGGAAATCTGGATCCGGATACACAGAATGAAATTATGAAAATTTTCCTGAATCTGGCACATGAGGATGGACGGTGTGTAATTCTTGTGACACATTCAAAAGAGGTGGCCGCCGCGGCAGATGAAGTGTATCGTCTGTAGCTTAAAGAGAATGTCTGTATATAAAAGAGAGGATAGAACGTATGAAATGGATCAAAAGAGCAGTGCTTGGGATTTTTCTTGCTGCGGCTGCAGTGATTGGAGTCCTGGGATTTACAAAGTATCAGGCAAGACAGGCGGAAGTAAAAGCAGCAGAGGAAACATCCAGAAAGAAAGAACAGATTAAAGAAATTTATACGACAGAGTATCAGGAGGCAGTAAAAGAACGGCTGGAAACAGCAAAGGAATCAGGAACGTATACAACAGAGAAAATGCTGGTGGAACAAAATCCGTTTGGAACAAATACGCTGTCTCTTTATGTCTATTTTGCAACAGAAGAACCGGCTTCTGTCTCCTATGTTGTTTCTGTGCCCGATAGCGAAATTGCAGATTTTGGAGGAAAAGTCAATCAGGAAGAGATTTATACCACAGAACATGAATTTCAGGTCATAGGTCTCATTCCGGATATGGAAAATACGATCACCTTTACGCCGGAAGCAGAAGACGGAACCATAACCACTGCTTCCTGCAAATACAAAATGGGAAGTCTTGCAGGAGAAGAAGAGGTACAGCTGAAGCAGACAGCAGGTCAGACAGATGTAAGCAGCCAGATTTCGCTTCCGGATTCCGGCTTGTATGTCATCCTTGGAAATGACAGTGATGATGTCGATTTTATGTACTATTATGATGAAAATGGAACGATCAGAGGAGAAGTTCCGCTGATCGGATATCGAAGCCATCGGCTGGTATTTGAGAATGATCGGATGTATTACAGTATTTCCGAAACAAAAATTGCAGCAGTGAATGAACTGGGTATGGTGGAGCAAGTCTATGATCTGGGAAACTATCAACTGCATCATGATTATGTTTTTGATGATGACGGAAATCTTCTGATTCTGGCAACGGATACCGGGAAACAGACGGTAGAGGACTGTGTATTAAAACTCAATCCTTCCACAGGTGAAGTCTCCTGTATTTTAGATTTGGAGGATCTGGACTGGGTACATATCAATACCATTCAGTGGATGGGAGAAGATTCCATTTTATTGAGTTCCAGAGAAACATCTACTATTTTGAAAATCCAGAATCTGAATACTGCACCCGAAATCGCATATATGATCGGAGAAGAGAGTTTCTGGGAAGGAACAGGATATGAGAATCTTCTGCTTACGAAAGATGAGAGTAACGGAAGCTTTTCCAGTGCCGGCGGGCAGCATACGGTGACTTACGTGACAGATGATTCACTGCCTGACGGACAGTATTATCTGTATCTGTTTAACAACAATTTAGGATACAGTGAGTCCAGACCGGATTATGACTGGAGTCAGATCGACCAGATCGCAACAGACCTCTCTTCGGGAACTACTTCCTACTATTATAAATATAAAGTGGATGAAAATGCAGGAACCTATACTCTGGTGCAGTCTTTTGAAGTTCCGTTTTCCGGATATGTAAGCAGTGTGCAGGAATGTGAGGATACGATTCTCGTAGATTCCGGGATGCAGGGACTGATCGGAGAATACAAGGAAGATGGAACACTGGTAAAACAGTTCCAGATGAATCTCTCGAAATACTATATTTACAGGGTATATAAATATGATTTTTCCGGATATCTGTTTACAGAAGAATGATAAATGAAAATAATTCTCAATAAAAATGTTGATTTCATAATACGGATGTGTTATATTGAATTCAAGGTTAGCGATAACTAACTGAGAATAAATCATGTAAAGCCCTTTCCATGTCGTAACTGCTGAATGCGGCATAGCAGGATGTCCCCAAAGGCGGTATCGCCTGCGGGACATCTTTAAGGGAGAATGTGTGATAAAAGGAGAGACGAATCTATGAATTATTTAGAAATTGAAAAAGTAGTCGGAAGAGAAATCTTAGATTCCAGAGGAAATCCTACAGTAGAAGCAGAAATCACCTTAGCAGACGGTACAGTGGCAAGAGGAACAGCGCCGAGCGGAGCATCTACAGGTGAATTTGAAGCATTGGAATTAAGAGACGGAGATAAAGCAAGATATCTTGGAAAGGGTGTCACAAAGGCAGTTGAAAATATAAATACGGTCATTGCAGAGACAATCGCAGGAATGGATGCATCTGATATCTATGCAGTGGATCAGGCGATGATCCGTGCAGATGGCACAAAAGACAAGTCAAAACTTGGCGCAAATGCGATCCTGGCAGTTTCGATTGCAGCGGCAAGAGCAGCGGCACAGTCCCTGGAGCTTCCATTATATCGTTTCCTTGGCGGTGTTTCCGGAAACAGACTTCCTGTTCCGATGATGAATATTTTAAATGGCGGCGCACATGCGGCAAATACCGTAGATGTTCAGGAATTTATGATTATGCCTGTTGGAGCAGAAAGCTTCAAAGAAGCGCTCCGTTGGTGCGCAGAAGTATTCCACGCACTGGCTGCACTGCTGAAATCAAAAGGGCTTGCGACTTCTGTCGGCGATGAAGGAGGATTTGCACCGGATCTTGCGAGTGATGAAGAGGCAATCCAGTATATATTGGAAGCAATCCAAAGCGCAGGATACGAACCGGGCAGAGATTTTATGATTGCCATGGATGCAGCATCCAGTGAATGGAAAGGAACTGCAAAAGGGGAGTATATCCTTCCTAAGGCAGGAACCAGATTTACCTCCGAGGAACTGATCGAGCACTGGAAACAGCTGGTGGACAAATATCCGATCATTTCGATTGAAGATGCGCTGGATGAAGAAGACTGGGAAGGCTGGCAGAAGCTGACAAAAGAACTTGGCGACCGGGTACAGCTTGTAGGTGACGATTTATTTGTTACGAACACAGAAAGATTACAAAAAGGAATTGAATCAGGCTGCGGAAACTGCATTCTGATCAAATTAAATCAGATCGGTTCTGTATCCGAGACACTTGAAGCAATCAAGATGGCTCATAAGGCAGGTTACACCGCAGTATCTTCTCATCGTTCCGGTGAAACAGAAGATACCACCATTGCGGATCTGGCCGTGGCATTAAATACTTGCCAGATTAAAACAGGAGCACCAAGCCGCTCCGAACGTGTGGCAAAATATAACCAGCTGCTTCGGATTGAGGAAGAACTGGGTGAGAGTGCGGTATATCCTGGAATCCAGGCATTCAATATCAGAAGATAAGAGAATAGAGAGAATGATTTATAAGGCGACTATGCGGACAACGGAAGGTTGGAAACATGGTCGCCTTTTTAAGGTTTAAATGTCATAGCAACTTGCAATCTGTTTTTACCTTTCGAAAAATGTGTGTCTATGGTAAAATATCGACATCAGACAAAAGTATGAAACGAAGTTTGGGAGGGCAGTTATGAAGTTGTTATTGGTGGAAGATGATATAGAAATCAGCCAGATGCTCAAAAGCTATCTGGAAGCAGAAAACTATGAGGTGATTTGTGCGGTTGATGGGGAGGAAGCCTGTGAGAAGTTTGAGAAGGAATCCTACAGTCTTGTATTGTTGGACTTGATGATACCGAAAATCAGCGGTATGGAAGTGATGCAGCATATTCGAACGCACAGTACAGTTCCCATCATTATTGTATCTGCGAAAGATACGGATGCAGATAAGACGCTGGGGCTGGGTCTTGGAGCCGATGATTATATTACGAAACCATTTTCAGTAACAGAAGTATTGGCTCGTATTAAGGCAAATATCAGAAGAAGTACCCAATATTCAAAGCCGGAAGAGCAAGAAGTCTTGATGATGGGAGATCTTACTATAAATCTGACGAATTATACAGTGGAGAAAAATGGGACAAAAATAGATCTGACGGCAAAAGAGTTTGAAATTTTGAAGTTGCTCGTTCAGAATCCCCAAAAAGTATATACCAAAGAACAGATGTATTCTCTGATATGGAATGATGCCTATTTAGGAGATGAAAATGCGGTCAATGTTCATATCAGCAGGCTGCGGAACAAAATAGAAGAGCATCCGAGATCTCCGAAATATATCATTACGGTATGGGGAATCGGATATAAGCTGGGAGATCTGTCATGAATAATGAGATAATTTTATTTTTCCTGTGCATCTGTATTGCAGTGCTGATTTGTATTGTAGTTTATCAACAGTTTGTTTTTCGAAGAGGAATACAGAAGCAATTAAAAGAAATCAGTCAAAAGCTGGAAAAAATACAAGATACGGACAGCGATGAGAATATTATGATGTTCACAGATGAACAAGCTCTCATGGAACTACTGGTACAGATCAACCGTTTGCTGGAAAATCAAAGAAAAATGAAAGTGGATTATCGCCGTTCACAGATTTCAGCAAAAAAGATGCTGTCCAACATTTCGCATGATATCAAGACTCCGATGACAGTCATATTAGGCTATCTGGAGATTATGCGGATAAATGGTGACAAGGAGGATGAAATGCTTCTGAAAGTAGAACAGAAGGCAAAGAGAGTCATGGAACTGATCAATCAGTTTTTTACACTTGCGAAGCTGGAAGCAGGAGATATGGAACTGGAGATTTCAAGGATAAATATCTGTGAAGTCTGCCGCGAGAATATCCTGGACTTTTATGAATTGCTGAAACAAAAAGAGTTTCAGGTTGAAGTAAAAATTCCGGAGGAAGCAGTGTTTATTATGGGGAATAAAGAGGCGCTTCATCGTATTTTATATAATCTTATTTCCAATGTGATCCGGTATGGCTTGGATGGGCGGTATTTGGGACTTGTTCTCAGATCGGTGAAAAATGATGTTTATATTGATGTGATTGATAAAGGAAAAGGGATAGAGAAAGAATTTGCAGGGAATGTATTTGAGCGATTGTTTACAATGGAGGATTCCAGAAACAGAAGGATTCAGGGGAATGGTCTGGGGCTTACGATCGCGCAGACTCTTGCACAGCAGCTCGGTGGAGAGATTGTGTTGGAGAGTGAACCGAATGTAAAAACTACATTCACGGTAAAATTGCATAAGTGTTTCTTCTGAGACAGATTCTTTGCATTTTAAGTGAAAGAAAGAAATTCGTAAGAATTCGTCAAGAGTTTTGAAATTCTCATTTGCTAGAATGGTGATCAGAAAGGAGGCAGACGATATGACATATGTTGTACAGACAAACAAACTTACAAAAACCATTGGAGAAAAAAATCTTGTGACGAATGTGTCCATGCATGTGAAAAAAGGAGAAATCTATGGATTTCTGGGTCCTAACGGAGCAGGAAAAACGACGGTTATGAAGCTGTTGACAAATCTCTGGAAACCGACAGAAGGAAGCATCGAGCTGTTTGGAGAGAAACTGACATCGACTTCGTATGAGGTACTTAAGCGGATGGGGTGCATGATTGAATTTCCTACTTTTTATGAGCATTTAAGTGGCAGAGAGAATCTTGCGCTTCATTGTGAATACATGGGATATTACAATACAGGAAGTATTGAAAATGCCATGGAGCTATTAGGCTTGAACAATACAGGGAAAAAATCAGTACGCGAGTATTCTCTGGGAATGAAACAGCGATTAGGACTTGCACGAGCGGTGTTGTGTAAGCCGGAACTTTTGATTTTGGATGAACCGACTAATGGTCTTGATCCGGCAGGAATCAAACAGATTCGGGATTTACTGCGGATGCTTTGTACGGAATACGACATTACGATTATTGTGTCCAGTCATATTCTTTCAGAGATCGAGAGTATTGCAGATACGATCGGAGTGATCAACCGCGGTGTTCTCGTTCAGGAAATCGCGATGCAGGAAATTACGGAAAGAAGTCTTGCCTATATTGAATTGAATGTTGTGGATACAAGAAAGGCTTCGTATGTACTGTCGGATAAGATAGGGATTGACAACTTTAAGATTGTAGAAGATAGAATCATCCGAATTTATGACGGGAATATATCGGTGCAAGAATTGTCAAAGGCGCTGGCATTACACGATGTGGAAATGACTGCGATTGGAACAAAGTCAGAATCACTGGAAGAATATTTCCTCAAACTGACAGGAGGTGATGTGAGATGTTAAAATTGATCAAACTGGAATGGAAAAAGAACAACATCGGTAAGTACATTAGAAATGCTGTGATTCTTGCGATTATCCTCTGCACGTTTCTGTTTGCACTGGCGTATCTGGGAATTGCAAATGATCCGGACACCGGAGTGCCGGATGCTGCACCGGGGAATGAGATGATTTCGTCTTCCATCGAACTGTTTACGGGGATGTCTTTTTTAGTATTTACCGGGGTGATGCTGGCTTCGTTTATTGTCACAGCGTATAAAAATAAAACCATGAATCTGATGTTTTCCTATCCGATCAGACGGCAGAAAATATTAGTGTCACAAATGCTGGCAGTGTGGATTTTTAATCTTATTGCGCTGATTTTGACAAAATTGCTGGTTTATGGCTGTGTACTTGTCGGCTCACTTTTTATGAAATCTGCATTTTTGCTTGATTTTAACATGGCAAGTGCGTCATTTTATGTGCAGCTTATTCTGAAATCGATTGTGATGGTAAGTATGAGTTTTATTGCGCTGTTTATCGGTCTGGCAATGAAATCATCCAAAGCAACGATCATTTCGTCATTCCTTCTGATTTTTTTGACACAGGCGAATATCGGTGATTTTACGCTGAAAGATAATCTGGTTTTTCCTGTAATCTTAACAGGAATATCGGTTGTTTTTGCAGTACTTTCTGTGTGTCATGCGGAGACGAAAGATTTGATGTAGTGGGGCGTTTTAAGAAAAATGACGCCCGAAAATAGCAGGGAGAGTGTAAGCTGAAAAGAGAAAAGCTGTAACGTGTTATCATAAAGATAAAATGCGTTACAGCTTATATTGTCAGGCGTTACAGCCCGAAGAACTCTTTGATTTGCCCGGCAATGATGTTCATAAGTTTTGTTCTGGCTTCAATGCTTGCCCATGCGATGTGAGGTGTGATAAGAAGCCGGTTGCTGTCCGTGAAGCCGCGAAGCGGATTGTCTTCGGACATAGGTTCTACACACAGAACGTCCAGACCGGCAGCTTGTATTTCATTTGTTTCCAGTGCGGTTTTTAAATCTGCTTCCACGACGATCGGACCACGTCCCAGATTTAAGAAGATCGCGCTTTTTTTCATCTTACAAAAGGCGTTCAAGTTCATAAGATGTTCTGTATGTTCATTCAAAGGTGCATGTACAGAGACAATATCGGAAGTTTCAAGAAGTGTATCAAGAGAAACCTGATGGTAGCCCTCCTGAGGCGCTGCACCGGATGGGGAAGCATAGATGACTTGCGCACCAAAAGCTTCTGCAATCGCAGCTACTCTGCGTCCGATATTTCCAAGTCCGATAATGCCCCAGATCTTTCCTTTTAATTCGTAGAAGGTCTGGGCAAAATGAGTGAAAATAGTGTCATTTGTGTAGTGGTCCTCTTTGACATAGTCATCGTAATATCGCAGATGTTCCAGAAGATAGAACAACATGGCAAAAGTATGCTGGGCAACTGATTCTGTAGAATATCCGGCAACATTTCTCCACGCAATCCCGCGTTTGTCTAAATATTCCTTGTCCAGATTGTTTGTGCCGGTGGCAGTGACACAGACCAATTTGAGATTTTTGGCAGCGCCGATGGAGGCTTCATTCACCTGAATTTTATTTACAATGATCACATCTGCATCCTGAATGCGTTCAGGCACTTCCTGTTGGGTGGAAAAAGGATATTTCACAACTTCTCCAAACAGATCAAATCTGGACAGATCAATGTCGTCGCCAATTGTTTTTACATCTAAAAATACGAACTTCATAGTTTGTCTACCCCTTTCATTTGTTGTATACCCATCCGGGCATCCCGTAATACATGCCCGCGGCGGGTGAACTTCGTCCGATACTGTATGGTATCATGGATTTGAGAATACTATATCACATAGAGAGGGTGGGGTCAAAAATCTAAGGTTGCGCTATCAAGTGATTCGCTAAGAAATTCCGATTTGAAGGAGCATTTATGACATTCTACAAATACAAGGGAAAGCGTATCAGCGCCACAAAGACTTAGTATCGTGGCGGTTCAATCTATTTCCCGTCAGCCTCTTTTACGTAATAAGAAACGATGGAGTTTTCAAGGGGAAAAATGAATTTCAACTTTCTCTTTTTAAATAATCATGTTATAATGCAGAAAAGCATAAAATTCTGGTTTTCTAAGCGGAACGATACCGCATCTTTTATTCTTATAGCATATCGGAAGATCTCTATGCTTTGATTTCAATCTAAAACAGCAGAGAGGTTTGAGAGAAAGATGCCGTATTGGAAAGCCTCCTGCAGCTATTTTCATTCAAGGAGGTATTTATATGAACCAGACAACACAGATGCAGCCCGTAAACAGACTGTACAAATCGAGGATTTTTGCCATGCTCTACAGTGACAGGAAAGATCTGCTCGATCTGTACAATGCGGTCAGCGGAAAACATTATGAAGATCCGGAATTGCTGGAAATCAATACACTGGAAAATGCAATCTACATGTCGATGCATAATGATCTGTCCTTTCTCATTGATTCCAGACTTTCCCTGTATGAGCATCAGTCCACCTACAGTCCCAACCTGCCCCTGCGGTATTTGTTTTATATCTCGGATCTGTATTCCGGGATGACAAAAGATGAAAACCTGTATGGTACGAAATGCATTCAGATTCCGACTCCGCAGTTTGTGATCTTTTACAATGGAAGTCAGGAACAGCCGGATCGAAAAATTTTAAGATTGTCTGATGCGTATTGCGTCAAAGAAGAACATCCGGCATTGGAGCTGACTGCGGTGATGCTGAACATCAACCGCGGGCATAATGAGAAGTTGAAGGAAATGTGCAAATCTCTGAAGGATTACTCGGAATATACTGCAAGAGTGCGGGAGTACGCCCAGGTAAAGCCGGTGGAAGAAGCAGTGGAACAGGCAATCAGTGAGTGTATTCAGGAAGGGATTCTTTCAGAGTTTTTGAAACAAAACAGAGCGGAGGCGAAACAAGTGAGTATTTATGAATATGATGAGGAAAAGCATATGCGGCAGGAGCGGGAAGCGTCCTGGGAAGAGGGCAGAGAGGTTGGAAGAGAAGAAGGACGAGAAGAGGGAATTAAAAAGGGAAAACAGGAGCTTTTAGAAAGGCTGATTCAAAAGAAACTGGTAAAAGGAAAATCTATTTCTGAGATTTCAGAGGAACTTGAAGAAGAGGAAGATGTTATTGCACAAATGATCCGAGAGATGGGAGAAGAGAGGGCAGCGGGCAAAGAAGAACAATAGAAAATACATATTTGGGGCTGTCGGGAAATAGATCGTTCTAAATAGGGGGCAGATGTGACTCGCACGAGTTGCATCTGCCCCCAAAACTTTCCCGTTATCCCAATTCTGAATAGCCGGTAAACCTGTAAACTTAAAAATTTTTCAAACCCACAGGAATAAACTTTCACTTCTCTCATATACATGGGATAAAGAGGTGGACAAGATGAATGAAGAGAGAAGAAAACAGCAGATCCTTCACATTCTGGCGGCCGGAATCCGCAAGGTGATGGAGGAAGCGCACCTGGACTATGGAAAGCTCCAGGAGATCCGGCTGCGAACAGATCAGCCGCTTCTGATCCTGTATCAGGGAGAAGAATTATTTTTGCCTGCAGGACGGGCGAAAAAGCATATGGTGACAAAAGAAGAGATAAAGGAGACGCTGGAATACAGCAGTCATTATTCCCTTTATGCGTATGAAAATGAAATCCGGCAGGGATTTCTGACAGTGGAAGGAGGACATCGTGTGGGGGTGGCAGGAAAAGCAATATTAGAACAGGAAAAGGTGAAAAGTCTGCAGCATATCTCGTCTGTAAATATCCGGATGTCACATGAAATTCCCGGATGTGCGGACAGGCTGCTTCCGATGATCACAAAGAACAGAGAGGTATGTCATACACTGGTCATCTCTCCGCCATGTGGTGGAAAGACAACGCTGATCCGGGATTTGATCCGGCAGATTTCAGACGGGAATGCGCATGTGAAAGGATGCACGGTAGGGGTTGTGGATGAACGCTCCGAGATCGGAGGCTGTTATCTGGGAGTGGCACAGAATCATCTGGGGAGCAGGACGGACATTCTGGATTGCTGTCCAAAAGCAGAGGGTATGATCATGCTGATCCGATCGATGTCCCCAAGAGTTCTGGCTGTGGATGAGATCGGGGCACAGGAGGAGATCCGTGCCGTAGAGTATGCTATGCAGTGCGGTTGTAAGCTGATCGCCAGTGTACATGGGAATTCGATGGCAGAGATCGCGTCCAAGCCGGGACTGGGGGAACTGGTGAGACAGCGGCGCTTTGAGCGCTATGTGGTACTGGAGAACAGAGAACATCCGGGAGAAATCAAAGAGATTTTCGATGAGCGGGGGAGTCTTTTATGCAGAAACTGATCGGCTGCATTCTGATTCTTTTGTCAACCACGGCAGGGGGATTTTTATATGGCGTGGAACAGCAGCAGTATCTGGAAAAACTGATGTACATCCGCCATATTCTGGAACTGATCCAGGGAGAAATCGAATACAGCGGCGCACCTCTTTTTGAGGTTTTTGGAAAAACTGCAAACCGGGTGCAGGAGCCTTATCGCAGCTGGATGCTGGATCTCAAAAGAAGGGTGGAGGCAAGAGGCGGGCAGAGTTTTCGGGGGATCTGGGAGGCGTGCACGGAAACAAAATTAAAGGAGCTTCATCTTAAGAGCAGGCATATGAGAGAACTTTCGGAGGTGGGGATGTATCTTGGACAGATGGATGTGAGGACAGGCAGAACAAGTATGCAGATGTATCTTGAGAATCTGGGGGCAGAAATCGAAGAAACCCGGCAGGAGATCACGGCAAAAAAGAGAATCGGAAACTGGCTCGGCGTGATGAGCGGATTGTTTCTGGTGATCGTATTATTTTAAGAAGAATTTTGCCGGGAAATCAGACAGGAGGAATTCATGACGATCGGTGTTATTTTTAAAATTGCCGCAGTCGGCATTCTGGTTTCTATTTTGAGCCAGGTATTAAAACACAGCGGAAGGGAAGAACAGGCGTTTCTGACAAGCTTTGCAGGTCTGATTCTGGTATTGTCCTGGGTGCTCCCATATATTTATGAGTTGTTTGCGTCCATGAAGCGCCTGTTTTCACTGTGAAGAGGGAGGCGGATATGAGTGTATTGCAGGTCAGTCTGATCGCGATGGTGGCGGTTCTTCTGGCAATTCAGCTCAAAGGAGGAAGAGCGGAGTACGGATTTCTGATAAATCTGGCGGCAGGCATCTTTCTTTTTTTCTGCATTGTGGGAAAACTGGAAGTGTTTATTCGGGCAGTGGAACAGATTCAAAGCTTTCTGACTCTTGATACGGAATATATTGCCATCATGCTCAAAATGGTCGGCATCACGTACATTGCACAGTTTTCTTCCGGAATCTGCAAAGATGCCGGGTATCAGGCGATTGCAGCGCAGATCGAGATATTTGGCAAGCTGGCGATCCTTGTGGTGGGGATGCCGGTCCTTCTTGCCCTTTTGGAAACAATTCAGGAGTTTCTGTTATGAGAAAATATGGGATATTCGGCATTCTCTTTTTGAGCCTGTGCCTGTTTGGGGCGGTACATACAGCGTATGCTGCAGAAGAGGAAGAAAGCCTGCAGATCACACAGGAAGAGCTGTTGGATGAATTTGATTTTTCAGATCTCGATGACAGTCTGAAAAAGATGTTCCCACGGGAAAAAATGACCTTCCGGGATGTTGTGGAGACGCTTGTGTCAGGTGATTTGAAAAAAGCGGGGGAGCAGTTTACAGGCTTTCTTTTCGATCAGTTTTTCTATGAACTGCAGACACACCGGAAACTTCTGGTATATCTGATTTTGATCGCAGTGATTGCTGCGGTGTTTGCAAATTTTTCCGGCGCCTTCGGAGAACGTCAGGCTTCAGAGATTGCGTTTTATATTCTTTATATGCTGCTTATCGCACTTTGTCTGAACGGGTTTCGATTGGCAGTATCCGAGATGGAGGCTTCGTTAAACTTCCTGCTGGAATTTATGAAGGTGCTTTGTCCGACGTATTTTTTAGCAGTTACAGCAGCCTCTGGAAGTGTGACATCCATGTTTTTCTTTGAAGTGGTACTATTTCTGATCTTTCTGGCGGAGGCAGTAATCCTGAATTTTCTGGTGCCTCTCGTCAATGTATATATGATGATCCAGGTGATGGGCAATCTTACCGGAGAAGAATTTTTATCGCAGTTTGCTGAGCTTCTGGAAAAACTGACGGGCTGGACGCTAAAGACCATGCTGGCGTGTGTGATCGGGATCAATGTCGTACAGGGAATCCTTTCTCCTGCATTGGACTCCCTGAAACGAAGTTTTGTTACAAAAACAGTGGAGGCGATACCGGGACTTGGAAACATGGCAGGTTCCGTGATGGATGTCGTACTTGGAACGGCAGTTCTGATAAAAAACGGGATTGGAATGGCAGGCGCGGTGATCGCAGCGGGTATCTGCATTATCCCGATCGTGAAGCTTCTTCTTCTGGCGTTTTTGTATAAAACAGTGGCGGCGGTGACACAGCCGATATCGGACAAACGAATTACAGCATGTATCGGAGGGGTCAGTGAGGGGTATGAAATGCTTGTGAAAGTAATGGCGACTACAGGGATTTTGTTTTTGCTGACCATCGCTGTGGTCGCGGCTTCTGCCACGTAAAAGGAGGGAGAAGACCTTGAAAGAACTCTATCAGTGGCTTCAGGATCTGGCGGTCTATCTGATTCTTGTCAGCGCCATTTTGCAGGCACTTCCACAGGAATCGTACCAAAAATATATCCGGTTCTTTTCCGGACTGGTACTGATCATTCTTCTGATGACTCCACTGTTAAGGCTGACCGATATGGAGGACAGTTTTAGAAGTCGGGTACAGGAACAGAACATGGAACAGGAGAGCGCTTCTTTTTTGGAAGAAATCCGGGAGAAGCAGGAAGAAGGAAAGGGAGAGATGACCCTGGAGACGGAAGAAAAAGAGCAGATCGAAGTGGAGGAGATTCAGATTGGAGAATAAATGGAAGCAGTGGATTTCCGGATTTGGAAAAAAAGGAAAACTGCCGGCAAAACAGCAGCTTTTGATCCTGCTTTTGGCAGGAATCCTGCTGGTGGTGGTCGTTTCCCCGGTTCCGGATCAGAAAGATCCGGAAATCGGGACAGGGGCGGGACAGGAAGAAACGGAAACAGAAGGGGGAGAGGCGACAGAACAACAGTATGAAAGATTGTTGGAAAAAAGGGTGGAAGATACCCTGGAATGCGTGGAGGGAGTCGGGAAAGTAAAGGTGATGATCACCTTGAAATCTTCGGAAGAGAAAGTGGTGGAAAAGGACAGCCAGAGGGAAGAAAATGAAATCACAGAGGAAGACAGTAAAGGAGGGAGCAGGGTTTCAGAAGATCGTTCGCTGAGTCATACCAGTATTTATGAGCAGAAATCCGATGGGACACAGACACCTTATGTGAGTAAGGAAATGGTGCCGGAGATTGAGGGAATGGTGATTGCAGCTGATGGAGGAGATGATCCGGTCGTGGTAAAAAATCTGACAGAGGCAGTGCAGGCATTATTCGGAGTGGAGGCGCATAAGATTAAAATAATGAAACGGACAAATGCATAAAACAGAAGGAAAAAGAGGAGGATATGATTTTGAAACGATTATTTAAGAAAAACCAGATCATTATTACAGCGCTGGCGGTGATGATCGCGATCGCAGGATATCTGAACTATTCAGGACGCCTGTTCGGAGCAAAAGAAGATGGGGCAAAAGAGGCGAGTGCCGGAACCGCCAATCAGGAACTTTTGGATATCTCGGCAGAAGATCTGGAGACAGACGGAGAGATTGCAAGCAATGATTCCGAAGTAGAGGGGACACCGGGGGAGGCTGTTTTGACCAGCGGTGAGGCGGAAAATACCGTAGCGCAGGCAAAAGTTGCCAGAGAACAGATGCGTTCCCAGAACAAAGAAACGCTCCAGGCGATCATTGACAACGCGAATATCAGTGAAGAAGAAAAGAAGGATGCGATCGCACAGATGCTGCAGATGACACAGCTCTCAGAGCAGGAAGTGGCGGTGGAGACATTGATGGCATCGAAAGGCTTTTCTGAATCCGTTGTCAGTCTGACTGCTGATTCTGCGGATATTGTGGTGAATGCAGCGGAATTAACAGATGCAAATCGTGCCCAGATCGAGGATATCGTGACCAGAAAAACAAACATTGCTCCGGAAAAGATTGTCATCACACCGATCCATGAGACTGCAGAAGCCGAAAAATAAAGAAATTTGGATTGCGGCAGAGAAATGCTTGTGATACACTAAAAGGACATGTGAAGTTTTATAGAACAGGAGAAGAAGTAAGATGTCAGATATTACAAAGGAGATAGAAAAACGAAGGACATTTGCCATTATATCCCATCCGGATGCCGGTAAGACGACATTGACGGAGAAGTTTCTTTTATATGGAGGAGCAATCAATCAGGCAGGTTCCGTAAAGGGAAAGGCGACCGCAAAGCATGCGGTTTCCGACTGGATGGAGATTGAAAAGGAGAGAGGTATCTCAGTTACATCGTCTGTGCTGCAGTTTAATTACGGCGGATATTGCATCAATATTCTGGATACACCGGGACATCAGGATTTCTCGGAGGATACCTACCGTACACTGATGGCTGCAGACTCTGCGGTGATGGTCATTGATGCCTCCAAGGGTGTGGAGGCCCAGACGAGAAAATTATTTAAAGTCTGTGTGATGCGCCATATTCCGATTTTTACATTTATCAACAAAATGGACCGGGAAGCCAAGGATACATTCGATCTTCTTGACGAGATCGAAAAAGAGCTGGGGATTGCAACCTGCCCGGTGAACTGGCCGATCGGCTCAGGAAAAGAATTCAAAGGAGTGTTCGACCGTCAGAAACAGGAGGTTGAGCTGTTCTCGGATACGAAAAAAGGAACTTCTGTGGGAGAAGTCAAAAAGGTAGATATCAACAACCCGGAGATCGACTGGCTGATCGGCACAGAAGCAAAAGTGACACTGGAAGAAGAGATTGAGCTTTTAGACGGGGCGGCTGCCGAGTTTGATCAGGAGCTGGTGAGCAAAGGAGAACTTTCTCCGGTATTTTTCGGTTCTGCACTGACCAACTTTGGAGTGGAGACATTTTTGCAGCATTTCCTTGCCATGACATCGTCTCCTCTTCCGAGAATGTCAGATCAGGGACCGATCGACCCGATGAAGGAAAAAGATTTTTCAGCATTTGTATTTAAAATCCAGGCCAATATGAATAAAGCACACCGTGACAGAATCGCGTTTATGCGGATCTGTTCCGGTGAGTTTGAGGCCGGGATGAATGTGTATCATATCCAGGGGGGCAGAGAAGTACGCCTTTCCCAGCCGCAGCAGATGATGGCAAGTGAGAGAAAAATGATTGACAAAGCCTATGGCGGAGATATCATCGGAGTATTTGATCCGGGCATCTTTTCGATTGGTGACACGCTGACAACTTCAAAGGAGCGGTTTGTATATGAAGGAATCCCGACCTTTGCGCCGGAGCATTTTGCCAGAGTGCGTCAGGTGGATACGATGAAGAGAAAACAGTTCGTCAAGGGAATCAACCAGATCGCGCAGGAGGGTGCAATCCAGATCTTCCAGGAATATAATACAGGTATGGAGGAGATTATAGTGGGAGTAGTCGGTGTCCTTCAGTTTGATGTGCTCAAATACCGCCTGGAAAATGAATACAAGGTGGAGATCCGTCTGGAAAATCTGCCGTATGAGTACATCCGCTGGATTGAAAATGAAGAGATCGATATGAACCGTCTGGTCGGAACTTCGGACATGAAGAAGATCAAGGATCTCAAAGACAGACCGCTGCTTCTCTTTACACATGAGTGGAGCATCCGGATGACACAGGAGCGGAACGAAGGGCTGATCCTGTCAGAATTCGGGCGCTCATGACCCTTGTCAATGCAGGGCATGTCTGATATAATATAAAAAGAAGATTAGCGCAAACAGTAGACACAAACAGGAGGGTCTTATCATGGCAAAGGACGAAAGAAATATTTATACAATACAGGATGACTCCAGCATGGGAGAAGTAAAAATAGCAGATGAAGTGGTTGCGATTATCGCAGCACTTGCCGCTACAGAGGTAGAAGGTGTGGCATCTATGGCAGGCAATATCACCAACGAGCTGATCAGCAGACTGGGAATGAAGAATCTTTCCAAAGGTGTGAAAGTAGACGTGCTGGAAGGCGTTGTGACGGTATCGTTGGCGTTGAATATGAAGTATAATTACAGCATCATGGATGTATCTGCCAAGGTACAGGAAAAAGTAAAGAGCGCTGTGGAGAATATGACAGGACTGGAAGTTGCGGATGTCAATGTGAAAGTGGCAGGCGTGGAGATGGAGAGTCAGGAGTCTGCAAAATAGAAATTCATTGCAAAAGACAGGACAGCTGTAGTATAATAAAGGATGTCGCAGGACATCCTTTTTCTGTTTTAGAAAAAGCAAAAGCCCTGCAAAAAGAAATATGGACGAAAGAAGCATAAGGGACGGAAGGAGCCGATATGGTAAGAACAGAACTTCGGGAGCACATTTTTAAGATGTTGTTCCAGATTGAATTTAATACATTAGAAGAGATGCCAAAGCATCTGGAATTGTACTTTGAAGAGCTGACAAGCGCAAAAGAGAAGGATAAAGAGTACATACAGAAAAAGCTGGAAGCAGTGGTTGAAAAGCTGGAAGAGATCGATGCGATTTTGAATGAAAAAGCAACAGGATGGAAAACCTCCAGAATGAACAAGGTCGATCTGGCGATCCTCAGACTTGCGGTTTATGAGATCAAGTGGGATGATGATGTTCCTGTAAAAGTTGCAATCAATGAGGCAGTGGAACTTGCGAAGAAATTCAGCGGGGAAGAAGGTCCTGCATTCGTAAACGGAGTACTTGCCAAGATTGCAGATTAAAGATGGCGGGGCGGACAGATGCTGAAGAATGTCTACACAGTAAAACAGGTCAATGCCTATATCAAGAATATGTTTACACAGGATTTTATGCTGAACCGGCTGTACGTCAAAGGGGAAGTGTCCAACTGTAAATATCATCCATCAGGGCATATATATTTTTCATTAAAAGATGAGTCCGGCACGATAGCCTGCGTGATGTTCGCAGGCTCACGGTCAGGGCTTTCTTTTCGTATGCAGGAAGGACAGCAGGTGGTTGTTCTCGGCTCGGTCAGTGTCTATGAGAGGGATGGCAGATACCAGATGTATGCCAGAGAGATCATTCTGGACGGAGCAGGAGAGCTGTACTTAAAGTTTGAAGCGTTAAAAAAAGAGCTGGAAGAGATGGGGATGTTCGCACAGGAGTACAAGCGACCGATTCCGCAGTTTGTAAAAAAAGTCGGGATCGTGACTGCATCTTCGGGAGCTGCGGTGCGGGATATCATCAATATTGCCGCCAGAAGAAATCCGTATGTACAGCTGATCCTCTGTCCTGCCAAGGTGCAGGGGGAAGGCGCAGCGGAAAGTATCGTGCAGGGAATCCGGATGCTGGAAGAACAAGATGTGGACGTTATGATCGTGGGACGCGGAGGCGGATCAATCGAGGATCTGTGGGCATTCAATGAAGAGATCGTTGCGCGTGTGATTTTTGAGAGCCGGGTGCCTGTGATTTCCGCAGTAGGGCATGAGACGGATACGACGATCGCGGATTATGTGGCGGATCTTCGGGCTCCGACTCCTTCGGCGGCTGCAGAGCTTGCGGTGTACGAATATCAGGCTGCAGAGAATCTGATGAAGGAATATCAGATGCGTTTGAGCAGTGCGGTTTTGAAAAAGGCGGAACAGAACCGTCAGTATTTGAAACAGGCGGCACTGAAACTGCGGCTGTTTCACCCAAGGCAGAAGCTCCTTGAGAACAGGCAGTATGCCTCAGATCTGGAGTTGCAGCTGCGCAGCCGGATGGAAGAAATCCTTCAGCAAAAGAGACACCAGTTTGCTCTTTATGTGGAAAAGATGAAGGGATTATCCCCGCTGGAAAAGCTGAACCAGGGATATGCTTATGTAGAAGATAAGAAAGGCCGCCCGGTGCGGCAGATTGCAGAGGTAAAAGAAGGAGATGCGATCCGTATTTATGTATCGGACGGAATGATCGAAGCGCAGGTAAAAGGAATGACAGAAGAAATCCAATATCACGCATAAAGGAGGCAGACATGGAAAATCAGGGACAGAATACGCCCGGTCTGGAGAAATTGTTTGCAAGACTGGAAGAAGTAACAGCAGACATGGAAAAGTCAGACATTACTCTGGAAGAGTCTTTTGCATTATATAATGAGGGAATGCAGCTGTTAAAGCAGTGTAATGAGACTATTGACGCAGTAGAAAAGAAAGTTCAGGTTCTGGACGAGAATGGAGAAGTTCATGAGTTTTAAGGAGATACAAAAAGAAAAAACAGCACAGATCGAACGGATTTTAAAAGCATATCTGCCCAGGGTGCAGGGGTATCAGGAAGTGATCATGGATGCCATGCGCTATAGCATGCTGGCAGGGGGAAAGCGTCTGCGCCCAATGCTGATGCAGGAGACATACCGGCTGTTTGGCGGAGCGGACAGTGTGATCGAGCCGTTTATGGCTGCCATTGAGATGATCCATACCTATTCCCTTGTTCATGATGATCTGCCTGCCATGGATAATGATGAGTATCGCAGGGGGCGAAAGACGACCCATGTGGTATATGGGGAAGATATGGGGATCCTGACAGGGGATGCGCTTCTCAATTATGCATTTGAGACAGCAGCATCGGCATTTGAGACGGCGCCGGAAAAGAGTCTTTTGATCGGAAAAGCAATTCGTATCCTTGGACAAAAAGCAGGGATCTACGGAATGATCGGCGGTCAGGTGGTGGACGTGAAATCTTCCGGTAAGAAAATTGACGGAGAGAAACTGGAGTTTATCTACCGTTTAAAAACAGGAGCTCTGATCGAGGCTTCCATGATGATCGGAGCAGTTCTGGCAGGAGCGGACGATGAGAGTGTACAGGTAGTGGAAGAGATTGCAGCAAAAGTGGGAATGGCTTTTCAGATCCAGGATGATATTCTGGATGTGATCAGTACTACTGAAGTGCTCGGAAAACCGGTGCACAGCGATGAGAAAAATGAAAAAATGACGTATGTTGTGTGGAAAGGGCTGGATGCAGCTAAACAGGAGGTGGAGCATTTGTCCAGAAAAGCCATCTCAGACGTAAGAGCACTGAATCCAAAAGATGATTATCTGGAGATTTTGCTGGAGTCATTGATATACAGGGAAAAATAAGGGGGCATACCTTATGCTATTAGAAAAGATTCAAAAAGAAAATGATATCAAACAGTTAAAGCCGGAGGAGCTGGAAAAGCTGGCAGAAGAAATCCGTCAGTTTCTTGTGGAGAAAATCAGTGTCACAGGCGGGCATCTGGCATCGAATCTCGGTGTGGTGGAGCTGACGATGGCGCTGCATCTGGCGTTTGAACTGCCGCAGGATAAGATGATCTGGGATGTGGGACATCAGTCCTACACACACAAGATCCTGACAGGACGGCGCGCCGGATTTGACGATCTGAGAAAATATGGCGGCATGAGCGGATTTCCAAAGCGAAAGGAAAGTGAATGTGACGCATTTGATACCGGACACAGCTCCACCTCTATTTCCGCAGGCCTCGGGTACGTGGCGGCGAGAGATATCAAGGGAGAAGAACACAGCGTGATCTCTATCATCGGAGATGGAGCCATGACCGGAGGGATGGCATATGAGGCACTGAACAATGCGTCCCGTTTAAAAAGCAATTTTATCATTGTATTAAATGACAACAATATGTCAATTTCTGAAAATGTGGGCGGGATGTCCAGATATTTGAACGGACTGCGCACGGCAGAGGCATATACGGGACTGAAAAAGGGTGTTGAGGATACCTTGATGAAGATTCCGGTACAGGGTGAGAAGATCCTGTACCAGATGAAAAAGACGAAAAGCGGACTCAAGCAATTATTTGTTCCGGGTATGTTTTTTGAAGATATGGGAATCACCTACCTGGGACCGGTGGACGGGCATGATATCCGAAAGCTGTATAAGACATTTCAGGAGGCAAAACGGGTAGATCATGCAGTTCTGGTTCATGTACTCACCAAGAAAGGAAAGGGATACGTTCCCGCGGAGGAGAATCCATCCAGATTTCACGGGATCGTTCCGTTTGACATTGAGACCGGGGAGGCAAAAGAGAAGAGCTCTAAGGACAGCTATACCGATATTTTTTCCAAAGTATTCTGTGATATTGCAAAGCAAAATGATGCAGTAGTCGGAATTACAGCAGCCATGGCGGATGGAACCGGACTTGCCAGATTTGCAAGGATGTTTCCGGACCGATTCTTTGATGTCGGGATTGCAGAAGAGCATGCGCTGACCTTTGCGGCAGGACTGGCAGCAGGGGGATTAAAGCCGGTTGTTGCGGTGTATTCCTCGTTTTTACAGCGGGCGTTTGACCAGACGATTCATGATGTGTGCCTGCAGAATCTGCCGGTGATGATCGCAGTGGACAGAGCCGGCCTGGTGGGCAGTGATGGAGAGACACATCAGGGACTTTTCGATCTGTCATTTCTGAATATGATCCCGAATATGACGATCCTTTCACCGAAAAACAGATGGGAGATGGCGGATATGGTGCGGTTCTGTGCGGATTTCCAGTATCCGGTGGCACTGCGTTATCCAAGAGGCGCCGCTTACGAGGGATTGTCGGCGTTTCGTACTCCGATCGTCTATGGAAAAAGTGAGATCCTTTATGAAGAGGAGGATATTGCGGTGATCTTTGTAGGGCACATGGCAGAGCTGGCAGTTCAGGTGCGTGACAGACTGAAAGAGATCGGATATCATTGCTCACTGATCAATGCCAGATTTGTAAAGCCTCTGGATACAGAGATGCTGGAAGCTCTGACAAAGGATCACAGACTTTTTGTGACGATTGAAGAAAATGTATTGTCCGGCGGATTTGGAGAACAGGTACTTCACTATGTATCGAGAGCAAAGCTGGATGTAGGTGTCAGATGCATCGGAATTCCGGATGACTATGTAGAACACGGCAATGTAGACTTGCTGCGCAGGGAAGTCGGACTGGATGCGGAGACGATTGTAAAACAGATTATTGCAGATTATGTGACGATAGGAAAAGATTGACATGAAAGAACGATTAGATGTATTGCTTGTAAAAAGAAATCTGGCAGAGTCCAGAGAAAAGGCAAAAGCTGTCATTATGGCAGGAAATGTGTTTGTAGAAGGACAAAGGGAGGACAAAGCTGGAACGACATTTCCGGATACGGTACAGATTGAAGTGCGCGGTCATGTGCTTCCTTATGTGAGCAGGGGCGGATTGAAGCTGGAAAAGGCGATCGCCAACTTTGACGTCAGTGTGGATGGAAAAGTCTGTACAGATGTGGGTTCGTCCACCGGCGGATTTACGGATTGTATGCTTCAAAACGGTGCCAGAAAGGTATTTGCGATTGATGTGGGAAGAGGACAGCTGGACTGGAAACTCAGACAGGATGAGCGGGTTGTGTGTATGGAGAAGACCAATATCCGTTATGTAGTGCCCGAAGATCTGGGAGAACCGATTGATTTTTCTTCCATTGATGTTTCCTTTATTTCGCTGACAAAAGTGCTGGAGCCGATCCGGAATTACCTGAAGGAAGACGGTGAGATCGTGGCGCTCATCAAGCCGCAGTTTGAGGCGGGCAGAGAAAAAGTCGGCAAAAAAGGGGTAGTCCGCGAGAAGAGTACCCACCATGAAGTGATTGAGAAAGTAGCGCTGTATGCGCAGTCCATCGGATTTAAGATTTTGAATATTGATTTTTCACCGATCAAAGGGCCGGAGGGAAATATTGAATATCTGATTCATCTGAAAAAATGGCCGCATCCGGTGGAGGATGCACTCTTGGAAGATTTGAGTCTGGTTGTGGATAGGGCATTTGAGACACTTGCAAAATAAGAGGTGTGGTATGGAGCGTTTTTATATTATTACAAATCTGATGAAAGATCCGGATTATGGGATTACAAAGGAGATTCAGAAATATATAGAACAGCATGGCAGAGAGTGTATTCTGGCAAAAGAAGATGAGCAGGGATTTATTTTTCCCGGAACTGTGCCGGAAAATGTGGACTGCGGGATCGTGCTGGGCGGTGACGGAACACTGATCCGTGCGGCAAGAGAGCTTGCAGAATATGAATTTCCGCTGATCGGGATCAATCTGGGGACGCTTGGATTTCTGGCAGAAGTGGAACGGTCGGATTTTTCATATGCGCTGGAGCGATTGTTTAAAAATCAAGTGGGATTTGAGGAGCGGATGATGCTTTCCGGTGAGGTTTCCGGCAACAGCAGTTATCAGAATGTAGCAGTCAACGACATCGTGATCACCAGAGATGGAAGTCTTCGGATCGTTCACTTTGATGTTTATGTAAACGGAACGTTGCTCAATAGCTATATGGCTGACGGTGTGATCATCTCCACTCCGACAGGAACGACAGGCTATAATCTGTCAGCAGGCGGACCGGTTGTAGAACCGACAGCCAGTATGTTTGTGATTACGCCGATCTGTTCTCATGCGCTGAATACCAGCAGTATCGTGCTTTCGGCGGAAGATACGATCGAGATTGTGATCAGCCAGGGACGATATGGAAAAGACGAGCAGGCACTGGTGACGTTTGACGGGGCAGATATGCTCCGCCTTGGTACCGGAGACCGTGTCACGATCAAAAGATCAGATCATGTGACAAGACTTGCAAAACTTAGTGAAGAGAGCTTTATGAAGACAATGAGAAAAAAGATGAAAGGAAACTAATACAATGAAAGTAAGCCGTCATGCAAAAATTATTGAACTGATCGCACAACATGACATTGAAACACAGGAAGAACTGGCAGAATATTTGAACAGAGAGGGATTTAAGGTGACTCAGGCTACCGTATCCAGAGATATCCGCGATCTGCGGCTTACAAAAGTGGCAGTGGACGGCTCCAGACAGAAATATGTGGTACTGGCACCCGAAAAGGATGAGATGAATGAAAAATATATCCGTGTGCTCAGAGACGGATATATTTCCATGGATATGGCGCAGAATATTCTGGTGATCAAGACCGTTTCCGGAATGGCAATGGCGGTAGCGGCCGCAGTAGATGCCATGAAATGGAAAGAAGTAGTAGGGTGTATCGCAGGGGATGATACGATCATGTGCGCGATCAGAAGCGTACAGGATACGGAACATGTGATGGATAAGATTCGAAAGATTGTGTCAAAAGGGATATAGGAAAAAAATATGCTTCAAAATTTACATGTAAAAAATCTGGCGCTGATCGATGAGGTGGAGGTGGATTTTGGACCGGGACTCAATATTCTCACAGGAGAGACAGGAGCCGGTAAATCCATTATCTTAGGTTCCGTGAATCTGGCACTCGGCGGAAGATACAATGCGGATATGCTCCGAAAGGGCGCCAGGTTCGGACTTGTGGAACTGATGTTTTCAATTGAAAATCAGGAGTTGATCCGTCAGCTGGAAGAAATGGATATCTTTCCGGAAGACGGGATGCTGATCTTAAGCCGGAAATTGATGGAAGGCAGAAGTGTCAGCAAGATCAATGGAGAGACGGTGACGATGGGAGTACTGCGGGATGTGGCAAGTCTCCTGATTGATATTCACGAGCAGCATGAACATCAGCGTTTGTTAAATAAGCGCAATCACCTGACGTTTCTGGATGTATATGCCAAAGAGCAGGTGGAAAAGCCAAAACAGAAGATGGCCCTGGCTTACCGGGCATATCAGGAGTACAGTCGCAGGCTGGAAGCATCTGGAATGGAAGAGAAGGAGCGGCGCAAAGAGATTGATCTGACGGAGTATGAACTGCATGAGATTGAAAGAGCGCATTTACGCATGGGGGAAGACGAAGATCTGGAAAGTATCTATCAGAGGATGACGCAGAGTAAAGACCTGACCAGTGCGGTGGCCCAGACATACCAGTACACCAGTGAAGATGACCGAAACAACGCCAGCGACCTCTTAAGCCGTGCAATCCGTTCCCTTCAGGAAGTGGAAAATTTCGATGAAAAAGGAAATGCACTGTATGGACAGCTGGTGGAGATTGACAGTCTGCTCAATGATTTTAACCGGGAACTCTTGGAGTATGCCAAAAGCTTTGAATTTTCAGAAGAAGAGTTTTATGAGACAGAGAACCGCCTCAATGAGATTAATCGATTAAAGGCAAAATATGGGAATACAGTCAATGAAATTCTGGAATACGCAGAGGAAAAACGGCAGAGACTAAATGAACTGGAGCATTATGAGACTTATATTGAAAATCTGCGGTCTCAAACCGAAGCGGCGCAAAAGGAAATGCAAAGCTGTGCCGAAAAGTTGAGTAAGATTCGAAAAAAAGCAGCTATTTCCTTTACAAAAGAGATCAAAGCAGGGCTTGAGGATCTTAATTTTCTGGATGTACAGCTGGAAATGCGTTTCTTACAAGAGGCAAAAATGTCTGCTCTGGGAATGGATGACGCGGAATTTTTTATTTCTGTAAATCCGGGAGAGCCGCCAAAGCCGCTTGGAACTACGGTTTCAGGAGGTGAACTCTCAAGAATCCTTCTGGCAATCAAGACTGTGCTGGCAGATAAAGAAGACACGCCAACACTGATTTTTGATGAGATCGACTCCGGCATCAGTGGAATCACAGCTGGAAAGGTGGCGGAAAAACTGCATATCATCGGACAGAAGCGTCAGGTGATCTGTATCACCCATCTTCCGCAGATTGCGGCAGCTGCCGATGCTCACTATCTGATTCAAAAGCAGACGGATCAGACAACGACAAAAACAGGCATTTTTCCGTTGGATGAGGATGCTTCTGTGGGCGAGCTGGCGCGTCTGCTTGGCGGCGCCCAGGTAACGAAAAATATTCTGGACAGTGCAAAAGAAATGAAAGAAATGGCAAAGAGAGTATAGAATTCCAGTGTGAAAATAAAAAAATGTCACATACTAAAACGGATACCTTTTGGTGTCCGTTTTTTACGTTTGGCAGAGAGGATGTGACAAAGATGAAAAGAAAGTATAGGCAACTGGCAGCTGTTCTTATGTTCCTTGTGTGTCTCTCCGGCTGTGCGATGTCTCCCAAAAAGGAGACACAAAAGGTCAGAGAAGCCAGTACCCAGGCAGTCATGGAGGAAGGCGTCATACCAGGCGGCATGCCGGTCGGGATTTACATGGAGACGGATGGTGTTATGGTACTTGGTACAGACCAGATCACCGGCGCAGACGGAAAACAGTATCAGCCTGCAGAGAATCTGGTGCGGCCGGGAGATTACATTGTGGCATGGAATGATGAAAAGATTGAAAATAAAAAAGAACTGTTCCAGAAATTATCCAATCTGGACGAAGATCAGGTGGCGCTGACACTGCGAAGAGGGCAGCAGGAGCTGACAGTTGCGGTCAAACCCGTAGAAACGAAACCAGACGAATATAAGCTGGGAATCTGGGTGAGAGACAATGTGCAGGGACTTGGGACGATTACCTTTATGACCAGAGACGGAGCTTTTGGAGCGCTGGGGCATGGGATTCATGATATGGATACAAGCGCGCTTTTGTCGATTCGGCAGGGGACTCTTTATAAGACCAGTATTCATTCGATTCAAAAGGGACAGAACGGAATTCCGGGGAGTATGGAAGGAATGATCGTGTACAGTCATTATAATCGTCTTGGAACCATAGATAAAAATACGGAGGCGGGGATTTACGGGACGATTGAATCCGCAGAAAAACTGTTTTTGCAGCAGGAGATGGTTCCGGTGGCAGAGCGGGGAGAAATACAAAAAGGAAAAGCTGTGATTCGCTGTTATGTTAACGGAGAAGTAGAAAATTACGACATTTTGGTGACAGATATCGACGATTCCGGACAGGAAATCAACAAAGGGCTGGTGATCGAGATCACAGATCAGAGACTGCTTGATGCGACCGGCGGCATCATACAGGGGATGAGCGGAAGCCCGATTTTACAGAACGGAAAGCTGATCGGAGCGGTTACGCATGTGTTTGTACAGGATTCGTCAAAAGGCTACGGTATTTTTATTGAGAATATGTTGTCGAATCTTTCTGCCTAGTTTTGTCGAATAAGGTCTCCCTGATTTTCTTGCATTTTGGCAGATAGGGCAGATATAATGAAAAGCGTGGCGTTTAAAAGTTCAGGCAGTGAACAGAGGGAGAGGAACTATGGAACAGGTAAACGTGGCGATTGCTGACGATAATGAGCGGATTTTGGATCTTCTGGAGGAAATCATCAACATGGACAAAGAACTTCATGTTGTAGGAAAAGCAAAAAATGGGGAAGAAATGTGTCAGATCATCCGAAATAAGCAGCCGGATGTCGTATTATTGGACCTGATCATGCCGAAAATGGATGGTCTGACTGTGATGGAGAAGATCAATCAGGATAAAAATGTACAGAAGCGTCCGGACTTTATCGTAGTGACAGCAGTCGGCCAGGAGCGGATTACAGAAGATGCATTCAATCGAGGCGCAAATTACTATATCATGAAGCCGTTTAACAACGAAATGCTGTTAAATCGGATAAAAACAGTCAGAAGACCAGTGAGAAGCTGCGAAAAGAGGAATGATGAACTGTCATCACAGGTTCCATACATCAGAGAAGGGGATTTGGAGAACAGAGTGACAAACCTGCTCCATGAGATCGGAATTCCGGCACATATTAAGGGGTATCATTATCTGCGGGATTCGATCATCATGGCAGTGCAGGATATGGATGTGTTAAATGCGATCACAAAGGTGTTGTATCCAACCGTAGCAAAACGGTATCAGACGACATCCAGCCGTGTGGAGCGGGCAATCCGTCATGCGATCGAGGTAGCATGGAATCGTGGAAAACTGGATACACTGGATGAGCTGTTCGGTTATACGGTCAGTACCGGAAAGGGGAAACCGACCAACTCAGAATTCGTGGCATTGATCGCAGATACGATCCAGTTGGAATACAAACACAGATAAACCACACAGAAACCTTTGCAATCTTCGGGAAATGGAGTATAATGTAGAAAAATACTGGCTTAGTAAAACGGAGGGAAATGGGAGGGAAAGCTATGAAGAACATTTTATTTGCAGCTTCAGAATGTGTGCCATTTATCAAAACAGGAGGACTGGCAGATGTTGTCGGTTCACTTCCAAAATATTTTGACAAAAAGAAATACGATGTGCGGGTGGTACTTCCGAAGTATTCCTGTATGAACCAGAAATGGAAGGACCAGCTGGAATATATGGATCATTTTTATATGAATCTGGCGGGAGAAGACCGTTATGTAGGAATTCTGAAATATGTGCAGGACGGGATCACATTTTATTTTATTGATAACGAGTATTATTTTAATGGATTTGCACCGTATGACGGAGATCCGAGATGGAATATCGAGAAATTCGCCTTTTTCTCAAAGGCTGTGCTGAGTATCCTGCCGGTGATCGACTTCCGTCCGGAGCTGATCCATTGTCACGACTGGCAGACAGGCTTGATTCCGGTTTATCTGGACAATTTTAGATTTCTGGGTGAATATTACAGAGGAATCAAGAGTGTCATGACGATCCACAATCTGAAATTCCAGGGCGTGTGGGACACCAGCACTGTACGTCAGATCACAGGGCTTCCGGAGTATTACTTTGCTCCGGATAAGCTGGAGGCATACCGGGATGCCAATCTGTTAAAAGGCGGTATCGTCTATGCGGATAAAGTGACAACGGTAAGTCAGACATACGCGCAGGAGATCAAGACACCGTTTTTTGGAGAAGGTCTCGATGGTCTGATGAGTGCAAGATCCAATGACCTTTGTGGAATTGTAAATGGACTGGATTATGATGAGTACTGTCCATTTAAGGATACACGGATCGCAAAACGTTTTACGGTCGATACATTCCGCAAGAACAAGGTTTCCAACAAGCTGTCTCTGCAGGAGGAGCTTGGACTGGACAAGGATCCGAAGGTGATGATGCTCGGTATTGTGTCCAGACTAACCGATCAGAAGGGATTTGATCTGATTGATTATGTGATGGATGAGCTCTGCCAGGATGCAGTACAGATTGTAGTACTGGGAACCGGGGAAGCAAAATATGAGAATATGTTCCGCCATTTTGCATGGAAATATTCGAATAAAGTATCGGCCAATATTTTCTATTCAGAGGATATGTCGCATAAGATCTATGCATCTGCAGATGCATTTCTGATGCCGTCTCTGTTTGAACCATGTGGATTGAGCCAGCTGATGAGTCTGCGTTACGGCACGCTTCCGATCGTGCGGGAGACAGGCGGGCTCAAGGATACGGTAGAGCCTTACAATGAGTTCGAGAAGACAGGTACGGGATTCAGCTTTTCCAATTACAACGCGCATGAGATGCTTGGCACGATCCGGTATGCAGAGCATATTTATTATGACAAAAAGCGGGACTGGAATAAGATTGTAGAGCGTGCGATGGAACAGGATTTCTCATGGAAGAATTCTGCAAAACAGTACGAGACATTGTACAAAGAGCTTATTGGAGAATAGACAAAATATACACAGGAGAAAAATGCATGAAGATTATTGACAGACTCAGAGAAGACGGGATACATATTTCCTTTGAGATTTTTCCGCCAAAGACAGATGCGGGATATGACAAAGTAATTCGGGCAGCAGAAGAAATGGCAGGCTTAAAGCCGGAATTTATCAGTGTGACTTACGGGGCAGGCGGCGGTACCAGCAAAAACACAGCAAAGATCGCATCCTATATCAAACATGATCTGCACGTAGAAAGCCTGGCACATCTGACGTGTGCTTCTTCCACAAAAGATGAGGTGCGCAGCGTTATTGCCAGCCTGAAAGAACAGGGGATTGAGAACATTCTGGCATTGCGGGGTGATATTTCAGAAGATATGGTATTTCCGAGCGAGGATCGTTTTCATTATGCCTATCAACTCGTAGAAGAGATCCGCAGACATGGAGATTTCTGTATCGGAGCTGCGTGTTATCCGGAAGGGCATGTGGAGAATGAGCATAAAGAAGATGATATCAAGTATCTGAAACAAAAGGTAGACAGTGGTGTGGATTTTCTGACAACACAGATGTTTTTTGACAATGATATCCACTATAATTTCCTGTACCGTATTCGTGAAGCAGGAATCACTGTTCCGGTATTGCCGGGGATCATGCCGATCACAAGCGCAAGACAGATGAAACGAAGCTGTGAGTTGTCCGGAACCGTATTTCCAAGGAGATTTCAGGCAATCCTGGATCGGTTCGGGGATTCGCCGAAGGCGATGGAACAGGCAGGAATTGCATACGCTACCGACCAGATCATTGACCTGCTGGCAAACGGAGTGAAGAATATCCACATTTATTCGATGAACAGACCGGAAGTGGCAGCAGCTATCATGCATAATATTTCAGAAATCATTCAGTGTTAGGAGACGGAGTAATGGATAGAATGACAAAAGAAGCTATCCGTTATCTGGGCTATGGAAGGAATGCGGTAGATGAACAGACACTTGCTTTGATCAAAGACTCTTTTGAGGGTCTGAGATCTGCAGTAAGTCCAAAATCCATCTGCCGTATTTTTGATTTACAGCATCAGAGCGAGGAGTGCTTTCAGATTGGAAATATCCGGATGAAGAGCAGAAGTCTGGGCAGAAATTTAAAACAATGTGAGAAGCTGATTCTCTTTGGAGCGACACTGGGAACAGGAGCAGACCGGCTGATTACGCGGGCATCTCTGACAGACATGGCAAAAGCAGTGGTGCTTCAGGCCTGCGCAGCGGCCATGCTGGAGGAATACTGTGATGCGTGTCAGAGAGAAATTGCGAAGCAGCAGGAAAAAGAAGGCTGGTATCTGCGTCCGAGGTTCAGTCCGGGATATGGAGATTTTGATATTCAGTATCAGAAGCCATTGATGCAGATGTTAGACTGCGCAAAAACGATCGGACTGACCATGACGGACAGTTTTATGATGACTCCGACAAAATCGGTGACAGCAGTGATCGGAATGAGCCGTATCAAAGAGCGGTGTCCGATACAGGGCTGCGAGATTTGTGAAAAAAAGGACTGTGAATATAGAAGGGATACGATATGATTTTAGAACGCTTGGGAAAAGAACTTTTATTTTTTGACGGTGGGATGGGAACCTTGCTTCAGGCAAAGGGGCTTCTTCCCGGAGAATTGCCGGAGACTTGGAATCTGACGCATGCAGAGGCAGTGCGTCAGATTCACCGCAGTTATTTTGAAGCCGGAAGTGATATTGTCCTGACCAATACATTCGGAGCAAATGCGTTGAAGTTTCACGATGAGAGCTGTTCCTTAAAAGAGATTATTTTCTCTGCGGTTTCTCATGTGAAGGAAGCGGCGAAACAGGGGGTGAGAGACAACCGGGAAGTGTATACCGCGTTGGATATCGGCCCTACCGGAAAGCTGTTAAAGCCCATGGGGGATCTGGAATTTGAGACCGCTTATGAAGCTTTCAAGGAAGTGATGATCTATGGAGAACAGGCCGGAGCAGATCTGATCCATATCGAGACGATGAGTGACACCTATGAATTGAAGGCAGCGGTACTTGCAGCGAAAGAGAATACAACCCTTCCGGTGTTTGTGACGACTATTTTTGATGAGAGAGGAAAGCTGCTCACCGGAGCGGATGTACCTTCTGTAGTTGCACTTCTGGAAGGACTGCGCGTGGATGCACTGGGGATCAACTGCGGGATGGGACCTGAGCAGATGATGCCGATCCTGCATGAGATTTTGGAATATACGTCTCTTCCGGTGATTGTCAAGCCAAATGCAGGACTTCCGAAACAGCGAGATGGTGAGACTTATTATGATGTAGAGCCGGAGCAGTTTGCAAAGACGATGGAAATGATCGTAGAAACAGGAGCCTGTGTGATCGGCGGATGCTGTGGTACGACACCGGATCACATCCGGGCAATGATCGCACAGTGTAAGGATCTTTTGATCAAAACACCGGAGAAAAAAGTTCATACGATCGTATCTTCTTACGGACAGGCAGTGATGCTTGGTACGGGATCCAGGATCATCGGAGAACGGATCAATCCGACGGGAAAGAAGAAGTTCAAACAGGCGCTCAAAGATCATGATCTGGATTATATCCTCAAAGAAGGGATCATGCAGCAGGATAATGGAGCGCATATTCTGGATGTGAATGTAGGATTGCCGGATATTGATGAAGTATCGATGATGAAAGAAGTCATTACAGAGCTTCAGAGTGTGACCAGTCTTCCGCTGCAGATCGATACCGTGGATATTCAGGCGATGGAACAGGCAATGCGGATCTACAACGGAAAACCGATGGTGAATTCAGTCAGTGGAAAACAGGAATCCATGGATGCGGTATTCCCGCTGATCCAAAAATACGGCGGTGTAGTGATCGGTCTGACGCTGGATGAAGACGGGATTCCAGAAACGGCAGACGGCCGTGTGGCAATCGCAGAGAAGATCATCCGTGAGGCGGCAAAGTATGGCATTGACAAGAAAGATCTTGTGATCGATGTACTTGCCATGACCGTCAGCTCAGAACCGGAAGGGGCAAAGATTACTCTGGAAGCACTGCACAGAGTCCGGTATGATCTTGGTGTGAATACGGTTCTTGGTGTTTCCAATATTTCATTTGGACTGCCGGGAAGACCGATCATCAATGCGAATTTTTATACGATGGCCATGTTCCAGGGATTAAGCGCCGGCATCATCAATCCTGCATCGGAAGATATGATGCGTTCCTATTATGCGTATCATGTACTGATGAATCTGGATCCGAACTGTGAAAATTACATTGGACGCTACGGAAGTGCTAATGTAGAGTTCGCTTCTGCGCCCGGAAGTATTACAACCGGCGCAGGGCGGACAGCAGGGGGGATGATGACACTGCAGGCTGCGATTGAAAAAGGCTTAAAAGAGGAAGCACATCAGATTACAAATGTGCTGATGCAGGAGAAAAAGCCGTTGGATATCATCAATGAACACTTGATTCCCGCGCTGGATACCGTGGGAAAGGGATTTGAAAAAGGAACGGTCTTTTTGCCTCAGCTTCTGATGAGCGCAGAGGCTGCAAAAACAGCATTTGCAGTTTTAAAAGAAGGGCTGGAGAACAGTGGAGACGTGCAGGAGAAAAAAGAAAAAATCGTGCTTGCGACAGTCAAAGGCGATATTCACGATATTGGCAAGAATATTGTAAAAGTTCTTCTGGAGAATTACAGTTTTGAGGTAGTGGATCTTGGAAAAGATGTGCCGCCGGAGACCATTGTAGATACTGTTGTTGCACAGCAGATTCGGCTTGTGGGATTGAGTGCGCTGATGACCACGACTGTTGTCAGTATGGAGGAGACGATCCGCCAGCTCAGAGAAAAAGCACCGTGGTGCAAAGTAATGGTAGGAGGCGCTGTCCTAAATCAGGAATATGCAGATATGATCGGTGCAGATTTTTATGGAAAAGATGCAATGCAGTCCGTGTATTACGCACAAGGACTGCTGCAGCAATAAAAAGTCACAGACAAAGGAGGAAATCAAAATGTCCAATATGAGAGGCCTGGATACCCAGGTGAGAGCAATTCGCAGACGTGTGTTCAAGGAAGTGGCAAAGCTTGGATTTGAAGCAAATTCAGAGACCCTGCTGGAAGATATGGAAGCCATTCCGTATGAGATTGTCAATGATGATACGGTAAAGTACAGAGAGAGTACGTATCGTTCCCGTGCGATCGTTCGGGAGCGACTTCGTCTTGCGATGGGACTTTCCCTGCGCCCGGAAGACAAGCCGGTACATCTGACGGCGGGAGTGCAGGAAAGTAATATTTCCGAAAAATATTATGAGCCGCCGCTGATGCAGGTGATTCCGTCTGCCTGTGAAAGCTGTGAGGAGAACAAATATGAAGTCAGCAATATGTGCAAGGGGTGTCTTGCACATCCGTGCAGTGAGGTCTGTCCGAAGGGTGCCATTTCCATGGTCAACGGAAAATCCTATATTGATCAGGAAAAATGCATCAAATGCGGAAAATGTAAGGCAGTCTGTCCGTATGATGCGATCGCGAAAAAAGAGCGCCCATGTAAAAATGCCTGTGGTGTGGGAGCGATTGTTTCTGACAAATACGGCCGTGCCTATATTGACACAGAAAAATGTGTGTCCTGCGGAATGTGTATGGTGAGTTGTCCGTTTGGAGCGATTTCGGATAAGTCCCAGATTTTCCAGCTCACAAGAGCACTACAGGAAGAGGGAAGCGAGATCATTGCGGAGATTGCACCGGCATTTGTCGGGCAGTTTGGAGAGAATATTAATCCAAGAAATATCAAGGCGGCATTGATTGAATTGGGATTCAAAGGCGTGCATGAGGTGGCGCTGGGAGCAGATATCGGTGCAGTTGCCGAGGCGCATCATTATGTAGAAAAAGTCGTGACCGGAGAGCTGCCGTTCCTTCTGACTTCCTGCTGTCCTTCCTGGGCAATGCTGGCGAAGAAATTCTTCCCGGATCTGATCGATCAGATTTCGCAGGAACTGACACCAATGGTGGCAACAGCGAGAAGTATTAAAAAAGAGCATCCGAATGCCAAAGTAGTCTTTATCGGACCATGTGCGGCGAAAAAGCTGGAGGCTTCCAGAAGAAGTGTTCGAAGTGATGTGGATTTTGTAGTTACTTTTGAAGAACTGCAGGCGATGTTTGATGCCAAAGAGATTGATCTTTCCCAGTATGAAGCAGAGTCCTCTTTCCACGATGCGACAGGTGCCGGAAGAGGATATGCCTGTGCAGGCGGAGTAGCAGAAGCGATTGAAAAGTGTATCAATGAATACTATCCGGATGTGGAAGTCAGCATTGAGCATGCAGAAGGGCTTGCCGAGTGCAAAAAGACACTGACGCTTGCCAAAGCCGGAAGACTTAACGGCTGCCTGATTGAGGGGATGGGATGTCCCGGAGGATGTATTGCAGGAGCAGGAACGAATATTCCGGTATTGAAGGCGAAAAAGGATCTGGCAGCTTATGTAAAGAATTCAACTACGCCGATTCCGCCGAAAGAGCTGGAAGAAATTGAGCTAGAATAGGATTTACAAAAAAAATAAGCTGTGGTATGATAAATTAGACGTGGGTCTGCTGCAAAACGAATGTCTTGCGGCAGCCCCTTTTTGTGAGATTAGCGAATGAAACCGGAGGATAAGGTATGCAGCCATATGGAGTAAACCAATTAAGAAAAATGTTTTTGGAGTTCTTTGAAAGCAAGGGACATCTGGCAATGAAGAGTTTTTCTTTGGTGCCACACAATGATAAGAGTCTTCTTCTGATCAACTCGGGGATGGCTCCGTTAAAACCATATTTTACAGGACAGGAGATCCCGCCGAGACGCAGAGTGACAACCTGCCAGAAATGTATCCGTACAGGAGATATCGAGAATGTAGGAAAGACAGCACGTCATGGTACATTCTTTGAGATGCTTGGAAACTTCTCGTTTGGAGATTACTTTAAGAATGAAGCAATCGAATGGTCCTGGGAATTTTTGACGGAGGTAGTAGGTCTGGATCCAGACAGATTGTATCCGTCCATATACGAAGAAGATGAAGAGGCATTCGAAATCTGGAATAAGAAAATGGGGATCCCGGCAGAGCGTATTTTCCGTTTTGGAAAAGCAGACAATTTCTGGGAGCATGGTTCCGGCCCATGCGGTCCTTGTTCCGAGATCTATTATGACAGAGGGGAAAAATACGGATGCGGCAGCCCGGATTGTACGGTAGGTTGTGAATGCGACCGTTACATGGAAATCTGGAACAACGTATTTACACAGTTTGATAATGACGGACATGGACATTATTCCGAACTGGAGCAGAAAAATATTGATACCGGAATGGGACTGGAACGTCTGGCATCTGTTGTACAGGATGTGGATTCGATCTTTGATGTGGATACACTCAAGGCACTGCGTGATCACATTTGCCGTCTTGCTGATACAGAGTATGGAAAAGATGCACAGGCTGATATTTCCATCCGTGTCATCACAGACCATACACGTTCTGTGACCTTTATGATTTCTGATGGAATTATGCCGTCCAATGAAGGAAGAGGATATGTGCTCCGCCGTTTGTTAAGACGTGCATGCCGCCACGGAAGACTGCTCGGAATCGAGGGAAGCTTTATTCCGGAACTGGCACAGACCGTCATCGAAGGATCAAAAGACGGATATCCGGAACTGGAAGAAAAGAAAGACTTTATTTTAAAAGTCATTGCAAAAGAGGAAGATCAGTTTAACAAGACGATCGATCAGGGACTTGGTATTCTTGCGGAAATGACAGCGAAAATGGAAGCAGAGCAGACAACAACTCTGTCTGGCGCAGATGCGTTCAAGCTGTATGACACATATGGATTCCCGATTGATCTGACAAAAGAGATCCTGGAAGAAAAAGGAATGCAGGTGGATGAAGAGGGATTCCACGCATCCATGGAAGTTCAGAGAAAGACTGCCCGTGCAGCCCGCGGAGAGACGAACTATATGGGAGCGGATGTGACGGTTTACGAATCCATTGATCCAAGTATCACAAGTACATTTGTAGGCTATGAGAATCTGGCATGGAAGTCTCCGATTACGGTTCTGACTTCTGACACAGAAATCGTAGAAGCGCTTTCTGACGGACAGAGAGGTACTGTATTTGCAGAAGAGACTCCATTCTATGCAACAAGCGGCGGACAGGAGGCAGACACAGGAATCATCCGTACAGCAGAAGGTGAATTCAAAGTAGAAGATACAGTAAAACTTTTAGGTGGAAAGATCGGTCATGTAGGAGTGGTCATCAAAGGAATGATCAAAACAGGGGATCAGGCAGAATTGTGTGTAGATGCTGAAAAACGTGCATTGTCTGCAAGAAACCACAGTGCGACACACCTGCTTCAGAAAGCGTTGAGAACCGTTCTTGGAACACACGTAGAGCAGGCAGGATCCAGCGTGAACGAAGACAGACTTCGCTTCGACTTTTCTCATTTCTCTGCCATGACAGCGGAAGAACTGCAGAAAGTGGAAGAAATCGTGAATGAGCAGATTGTGGCAGGACTTCCTGTAAAAGTAGAAAACATGCCGATCGAAGAGGCAAGAAAAACAGGAGCACAGGCCCTGTTTGGTGAAAAATACGGAGATGTGGTACGAGTTGTCAATATGGGAGACTACTCTATTGAATTCTGTGGAGGAACTCACGTAAAGAATACAAATGAGATCATGGCGTTCAAGATTCTTTCTGAATCGGGAGTTGCTGCCGGCGTGAGAAGAATCGAGGCACTGACATCCAAGGGATTGATCCGTTACTATGACAATCTGGAAAAGAAACTGAATGAAGCTGCAAAAGTACTGAAAGCGACACCAGATAATCTGGCTGAGAAGATTGCGCATCTGACAGCAGAAAACAAGGCGCTGCACAGTGAAGTGGAAAGCTTGAAGAGCAAACTGGCACAGGATGCCATGGGAGATGTCATGGATCAGGTACAGGAGATCAAAGGTGTGAAACTTCTCGCAGCAGAGGTGGATGGAGTCGATATGAACGGGCTTCGTGATCTTGGAGATCAGCTCAAAGAAAAACTCGGAGAAGGTGTTGTTGTTCTGGCATCCGGAAATGATGGAAAAGTCAGCCTGATGGTAACTGCGACAGATGCGGCAATGAAACAGGGTGCTCATGCAGGTAACCTTGTAAAAGCCATTGCAGGTCTTGTTGGCGGTGGCGGCGGCGGTCGCCCGAATATGGCGCAGGCTGGTGGAAAGAACCCGGCAGGAATCCAGGAAGCACTGAAAAAAGCAGCAGAAGCACTGGAAGGACAACTTTCTTAAAAAAATGAAAAAAATCAGTTGACGTTTCCGGAAAATATGTTATAATTCTTTGTAGTGCAATAAAAATACCCGAACAGTCGTATGATGCACAATACCAGGCTGGAGGGGAGGTTAGGTGTGAGACTATGTCAAATGTAATCGTAAAAGAAAACGAGACGTTAGACAGCGCTTTACGCAGATTTAAAAGAAATTGCGCAAAAGCTGGAATCCAGCAGGAGATTCGTAAAAGAGAACATTACGAAAAACCAAGCGTAAGACGTAAGAAAAAATCTGAAGCTGCTAGAAAACGTAAATATAACTAATATGTGCAGATAAATAGAGTGTCGTAAGACACTCTATTTTTAATGTGAATTAAAGATTGCAGAGGCAGTTGTTCATGCAGGGGAGATTATGAGTATACAAATTATGCAATAAAGGAGAAAAATGCAGGATTTCAAATCTAAAATTTCAAAAACTTTACCGAGACAAAGTGTTAAAACAATGAAATTTGATGCAAGAAATTCTTGACAATTGGGAAATATCACTATAATATAGAAAAAGGACAAGATGTCTTGTAAAACCCGGATGCAATTTATCTATTTGGGTATTTCTATTTTCAGGAGGTAATAATGATGTCATACGTTGATGAAGTAATTGATTTAGTTGTAAAGAAAAATCCTGCAGAGCCGGAATTTCACCAGGCAGTCAAAGAAGTACTGGAATCCCTGCGAGTAGTAGTAGAAGCAAATGAGGAGAAGTTCCGTAAAGATGCACTTCTGGAAAGACTTGTTGAGCCGGAAAGACAGTTCAAATTCCGTGTGCCATGGGTTGACGACAACGGACAGGTACATGTTAACACAGGATACCGTGTACAGTTCAACAGTGCGATCGGACCTTACAAAGGAGGTCTGAGACTTCATCCTTCTGTAAACCTCGGAATCATCAAATTCCTTGGATTTGAGCAGATTTTCAAGAACTCTCTGACAGGACTTCCGATCGGTGGAGGAAAAGGTGGTTCTGATTTTGATCCGAAAGGAAAATCAGACAGAGAGATCATGGCATTCTGCCAGAGCTTTATGACAGAGTTATGCAAATATATCGGCGCTGATACAGATGTTCCGGCAGGAGATATCGGTACAGGAGCAAGAGAGATCGGATACATGTTCGGTCAGTATAAGAGAATCCGCGGAGTATTTGAAGGGGTCCTGACAGGAAAAGGGCTTACTTACGGAGGATCTCTGGCACGTACAGAGGCAACAGGATACGGACTTCTCTATCTGACACAGGAGATGCTGAAATTAAACGGAATCGAACTGGCAGGAAAAACAGTTGCAGTTTCCGGTTCCGGAAATGTTGCGATCTATGCGACAGAGAAGGCACAGCAGCTCGGAGCAAAAGTTGTGACAGTCAGCGATTCTACAGGATGGGTATATGATCCGGAAGGTATCGATCTGGCAGCACTCAAAGAGATCAAAGAAGTAAAGCGTGCAAGACTTACAGAATATAAAAACTATCGTCCAAACGCAGAGTACCATGAAGGAAGAGGCGTATGGAGCGTAAAAGTGGACATCGCACTTCCATGTGCAACACAGAATGAACTTCATCTGGAAGACGCAAAAGCACTGGTTGCAAACGGATGTATTGCGGTTGCAGAGGGTGCAAATATGCCGACCACAATGGAAGCTACAGAATACCTGCAGGAAAACGGAGTTCTGTTTGCACCTGGTAAAGCAGCGAATGCAGGTGGTGTTGCCACATCTGCTCTGGAGATGTCTCAGAACAGCGAGCGTTTAAGCTGGACATTCGAAGAGGTAGACGGAAAATTACAGCAGATTATGGTAAATATCTGCCACAATATGGCAGATGCTGCTGAGAAATATGGCGCAAAAGGAAACTATGTAGTAGGTGCCAATATCGCAGGATTTGAGAAGGTTGTAGAAGCAATGACCGCACAGGGAATTGTATAAACGATATCACAAATCATACAAAAATAATCTCTAAAGCAAGCAAATATGTGAAATGAGCAGGCGGCAGTATTCGTCTGCTCATTTTGTGTATTCTGCTTGCTTTTTTTCAGAACAGGTGTTATAATCCATATCACTTAGAGACAGATCTGGTTTCTGAGTTCTAAAAATTCATGGAATCTGAAGTACAGATTCATCGTTTTATATGATTCAGAAGTGATGGTTTTCATCACATCAGTAAAATGTATTCCAGTTATAGCAAGAAGTATACAGGAGAGATAGACGAAACGTCTGTTTTATTTTTGTACCCGAAAGGAGGGAGCAGATGGAGGAGAATGATGGCATTCGCGCTCCGCCGACAGTTGTCTGACAGCAGTAGGAAAAGAAATGGAGGTGTGAATATAAGAAGAAAGAATCGGAGATATCTGGCAGCAGGTTTGACTGTATTTTCCCTGTTGTTTGGCGGTTTGCAGGTATGGGCTGCCGAGGAGCCGGATGCCGGATGGGAAACAAAGATACAGAAAGAAGAAAAAAGTAACATGGAAATACTGATCGCTTCGGAGCAGCCTTATACATATTTGAGTCAGATGAAAGAGCGTATACAGTTTGTGGGGGCACTTTCTCTGGGAGAGCTTTATCAGCTGCAGGAAATTTTACCTTATCTGATGATCAAAGAACACATTGGAAAAGAAAGGGCTGCGTGGGATACCAAAATGTATCTGGAAGTGGTTGAGGAATGGAAAAGACGGGAGGAAGCACTGATCAGTGAGGAAGAAAAGCAAAGCCTTACGGAAGCGCTTATAAAAATGCTTCCGGAAAACGGGCAATCTTATGTGATTGATGGAAAAGAAAGCCGGGTGGACAGTCTGCAGCGATATGGAGAGTTTTTGCAGACACAGGTGTCTTTTTCAGTGGAAGCATGCCTGGAAGAAATCCGAAACAGCAGAGCAGACGACAAAGAAGAGCCTGTTGAAAAAGAAGAAACATTGCCGGACAACGTGTCCAAAGAGCAGAAAGCAGAAGGCGCCTGCCGGATTGGAAATACATACTATGAGGATCTTTCGGCGGCTTTGCATGCAGTAAAGGATAATGAAACGATTTATATTGTACAGAGTCATGCGATGAAGGATAGTTTTGTATATGTGGAAAAGACCAGAACGAGAAAGTTTCAGAATGTCCGGATTTTGCCCGAGGGCGGTCCGAGAACGGTCAGGATGCCGGACCGGCACAGGCTGGCATTTACAAAATCAAGTGTTGCGATCGGAAGTAAAGGAAGCGATCCATTGACATTTGATTTAAGTGGGACTTCCGTTCCGGATTCGGATAATTTGTATTGTGGTGCCATTTGTGCAAATAAGGGAAGTTCTGTGACATTTGAAAATTGCGTTTTTCAAAATGGAGATCAGCTGTCAAGATGGATGATCCACGGAGAATATGGTTCTGTAACAGTGGATCAGTGTAAATTTCAAAATTGCGACAATGGAGTGGGAGTTGTTACAGAGGCAAGTTCTGCATTCACGCCGACAGAAATCAGTTTTCGCGTGCAAAATTCTGTGTTTGATGGGATTGCGGATATCGGAGCGGTTCACTTTTCTATACATAGGGCCAATATCCGTGCCGAGATTCAGAACAATGTATTTAAAAACTGCCGGATCGGGATTGGCGGAATCCGAAGTGATGAAGCTCCATATACCGGACCGATAAGTGCACGGATTCAGGGAAATACGTTTCAGAACTGTTATATCGGGGAAAGCTTCAGTCAGGGTACTTCGGTTGCAGCTTCTGCGTTTCAGGTAAATGTGTCCAATGAGAGGTATCATGGATGGCAAAGTACTTCACAGCATCCGAATGTGGGAGATCTCTACTCAGGATGGTTCAGTACCGGATTTTGCAATTCCAATGTAGAAGCAAGTGTGAATGGATGCAGCTATGAGAATGGCGTCCATGGAATTGCAACGATGAGTAAAGGGCGCACGGTGGTTAATAATACGACTCTGGCAAGAAACAATGCAAGAGAAGCTAATACGGAACAGTGCGGACAGAAAGGAAACGGTGGAGGTATCTTTCTCAATGGAGGAACGATTATATGGAATAGCGGAACGATTTGTGAGAATCAGGCAGATCGGGGAGGCGCCATTTATTTAAAGGATGGGGAGATTCTTTTGAAAGACGGCAGTTTTTATGGAAATCGTGCACAAAACCGGGGCGGAGGAATCTACAATCAGAATGGAACCGTGAAACAGGAAGGGGGAAATTTTTCCGCGAATACGGCAGAGATCGGTTCCGGTGTTTATCAGGATGGAATTTACCAGATGAGTGGTTCAGCATTGGTAGATGAAGGGAATGACGTATATCTGCCAGCTGAAAAATACATTGAGGTAATGCAAAAGCTTCAGTCTGTTCCTGCGGCAAGAGTTACACCGGACCGATATGAGAATGGCAGAATGGTGGTAAAGGTAAATTATGGAAACCGTACAGGAAGTATGGAGTGGGAGCGGTTTTTGCTGACACCACAAAGCAGATATTGCCTGCGCCCGGGAGATTATCAGGATCGGCGTGCAGGTACTTTAAAAGAAGCAGTTACGATCAGCAGTGAATATACGGTGCAGTATGATAAAAACACGAAAGCACAGGTGGAACAGATGCCGGAACCGTCTGTCAAATACTGGTATGAGAAAGCAGCGGTTTCGGAACAGATTCCAAAATGGCTGGACGTACCGTTTCTGGGATGGAATGAAAATCAGACGGCGAAAGAGGGACAGTATCAGCCGGGAGAAAATCTTCCTGCTGAGAAAAATCAGGATCTGACGCTGTATGCAATCTGGGAGGACCGGGTATCGATCCGTTATCTGGGAAATCACGCAGAAGAAGGACAGGAAAAGTCGGAAATTGTTTCTTATGAGGATTGTCTCCAAAACGGATACCGGATTCAGAAAAATAAAGGCTATACAGATTATAAGAGGAACAGACATACATTTGCAGGCTGGGATCAGCGTGCGGATGTGGGCGCAAAAGAAGCGGCATTTCAGGAAAATCGCGAAAACAGAATTTCTTATGAAGAACTTCGAAAGATTGCTGCCAGTCAGAGAACCGAAACCGGGGAGAGCAGGGAAATGGCAAAAGTGGCATTGTATGCGATCTGGGACCGGGCTCCGGAGATTTCAGCACCGGATAAAGAGTACTTTGAAGGAGAGACCGTAAAAAAGGAGGATCTGTTGAAAGATGTTCAGAGTACGGATCGGGAAGATGGGGAATTAACTACGCAGATTAAGATCGTTCAGATTGAATATGCGCCCGGCAGACTGACAGAAGACGGAAAAGCGGATAAAGAGGTGAAAACATGGAAAGACGGAATGTCATCCGAAGAACTTCTGGATACGTGGTTTTTGCAGCTGGATAAAAAAGACAGCCCGGTCACACATAAAGTCGTATATCAGGTTACGGACAGCATTGGAAATATTACAGAAGAGTCCTGCAGCGTTAAGATTAAATATAATGAATTTCCGGTGATTGAAGCACAGGATCGCTATTTTACTCTTCAAGAGGCACAGCAGGGTGCAATTACGGAAGAAGTGTTAAAGACTCAGGCAATATCAGAAGGAAAAGTAAAAGCCAATGATACGGAAGAAGGAGATCTTTCTGAAAAATTGAAACTGCTTGATTTTCATCCGGAGGAATTTCAAAAATTTACGGATTCAGGGTATATCGTGTTGAATTGGCATGTTCAGGACAGCATGGGTCCGGATGGCAAAGGAAAAGAAACGGTTCGGCCGTTTACTGTGTATGTTGTCAAGGATGGAGAAATTCCAAAAGCACCGCATAAACAGAATGTTCGTTTTATCAGTGAAAAATATTATCGGATCAATGAGAATGTGGATGCAGACGCTCTGACAGAGGACGAAAAAGAAGCATACAGTAAAAACGGAGGACTTCATGTAGACTCCAAATGGTATCAGGAACAGGAGTATCAGGATGTGATCGAAAAGACATGGAAAAAGAATGGTGGAAAAGTATATCGTTTTACGCATGAGGATGCCAGAAGAGCGGAAGAATTTGTGGATACCCACGGAATCGGAAACAGTCGGGATGAGAATGCACTGGCGATGTTTGCAAATGAGTTTCTGAAATAAATTGACAATATCGAGTATCGATAATATAATGAATGTATAAATTATCGATACTCGATATTTCTTTTTGGGAGGAGGAAATCTCATGAGAACAAAGAAAAGAGTGTTTCGTAGTTTTGGATATCTGGAATGTGATGCATTTGCAGAATATCTAAAGGAAATGGCAGCATCTGGATGGCATTTTTCATTTCCGGAATTTACTACATCTGTTATGGTCAGAAAATTTTACGTCTTTCAGTGGAAGAACCTCTGACAAAAGAACAGATTCAGGTTGTGGAAGAACGACTGAAATTGAAAGAATAAAGAAGGGTGTGGACTATGGCAAGAGAGCAGTTTCAGACACTGACAGAGCCGATGTATTATATTTTGATCGCGTTATCCGAAGAATGCTGTGGAGTGGACATTATGGAAAAGGTGCAAAAAATTTCCGGCGGAAGAGTGAAGGTTGGTCCGGGAACGCTGTATACAATGCTGTCTAAATTTGAGGAAAATCAGATTATTTTCAGGACAAAAGAAGAAGGAAGAAGAAAGTCTTATGTGATCACAGAACATGGAAGAAAATTGCTGCAGGAAGAGCACGAAAGATTATGTATCATGCTGGCAGATTGGAATGGATATTTTGACAAAAACTTGCTATACTACAATAATAGACAAGAGAAGAAGGAGAACGAAAGATGAATATATTTGATATTCTCGGACCGGTTATGGTAGGACCGTCCAGTTCCCATACTGCGGGAGCAGCAAGGATCGGCTATATTACAAGAAAGCTGCTGGGGAGCCGACCGAAAAAAGCAAGGATCGGATTGAGCGGTTCTTTTGCGGCAACAGGGAGAGGACACGGAACAGATCGTGCTCTGGTAGCAGGGCTTTTGGGGATGAAACCAGATGATATGCGGATTCCGGATAGTTTTTCTGTTGCGAAACAGGAAGGACTGGAGTTTGAAATATACAATACACAGATTAAAGAAGCGCATCCAAATACAGCGCTTTTGGATGTAGAAGGAGTTGACGGAAAGACGATCGTGGTGCAGGCATCATCTCTTGGCGGCGGGAGAATTATGCTCAATGAACTGGATGAAATCACCGTAAACTGTACAGGCGCCTGTCCGACATTGATCATAAGAAACGAAGATAGCCCGGGACAAGTGGCAGAGGTGACTTCTGTATTATATGGAAAGAAAGTCAATATTGCCACACTTCAGCTTCACAGGGACAAGCGGGGCGGTTATGCGGTTATGGTGATTGAAACGGATCAGCCTGTAGAACCGGACACGATTCGGGATCTGGAACGTTTAAACGGTATCAGCAAAGTGACTTACATTGAGACAGAGGGGGTATAGCGGATGGCATTTCATTCATTAGAGGAGATTCAAAAATCCTGCCGGGAGAAGAACGTTTTGTTTTGGAGAGCGGTCCTTTTAGAAGATATGGCAGATCGATCTGTGACAGAGACGGAGTCAATGCAGTCGATGCAGCAGATGTGGACAGCGATGAAATCAGCGAGTGAGCAGTATGACAGGACACAGGTCTCTGCCAGCGGACTGGTCGGAAAGATGGGGGCGCAGATGGAGGAATACCGTCAGAGTAAAGAGCCGCTGTGCGGTCCATTTGTCTCAAAGGTGATCGCAAGAGCATTGGAGATGGGAGAATCCAATGCCTGTATGAAGCGGATCGTGGCAGCACCGACAGCAGGTGCATGCGGGGTGCTGCCGGCTGTACTGGTTCCCCTTTATGAAGAAGAACGGGTATCGGAAGATGAGGTGATCCATGCATTGTATACCGCGGCCGGTATCGGCCAGGTGATCGCATCCCGTGCATTTATTGCCGGAGCGGCAGGTGGATGTCAGGCGGAGATTGGAGCGGCATCTGCAATGGCAGCAGGCGCACTCGTGTTTTTACAGGGTGGAGATGAAGAGCAGATCTCACATGGAGCGGCCATGGCGCTGAAAAATCTGTTGGGACTGGTGTGTGATCCGGTAGCCGGTCTTGTGGAAGTACCCTGTGTAAAGAGAAATGTGATCGGAGCTGTCAATGCTTTATCATCTGCGGATATGGCACTGGCGGGAATTACCAGCAGGATTCCGCCGGATCAGGTGATCGATGCGATGAAGGAGGTCGGAGAGAGTATGCACGTCTCTCTGCGTGAGACAGGAGAAGGCGGAGTTGCCAATACGCCGGAAGCGCGGAAAATCAAGGAAAAACTGGGAATGTAGTATGGTTTGCAGAAAAAATCGTTGACAACAAAAGGAAAATGCTTTATAGTTTTCTTAAATAAAAGGGAGTAACCAGCGCTTATGGCGTGCACGATGTCGTCAATACGATGGAAAAGTTCATCCGTATCGTGATTAAATGGTGAGACTTTTGTTGCATACATAACTTGCAATAAAAGTCTCTTTTTTATTGCATAAAAGAAATGGAGGAATGAATGTGAAAAACTATTATCAGTTTTCTGCAGAAGAAGTCAAACAGGATATTAATGGAAAACAAGAGCCGTTGACAGCTGCGGAAGTAAAAGCACATCAGGAGAAGTTCGGACCAAACGAACTGGTAGAAGGGAAGAAAAAGACCACACTTCAGATCTTTCTGGAGCAATACAAAGATTTCCTTGTGATCATTTTGATCGCTGCAGCGATCGTCTCCGGATTTTTAGGAGATGCGGAGAGTGCCATTGTTATCCTGATCGTAATCACGATCAATGCGATTCTTGGTACGGTACAGACCGTGAAGGCAGAGCAGTCGCTGGCCAGTCTGAAAAAGCTCTCCGGACCGGAGGCAAAAGTATTGCGTGACGGAAGTGTTGTTCCGATTCCATCTGCAGAAGTAACAGTCGGAGATATCGTTATGCTGGATGCGGGAGATTATATTCCTGCAGACGGACGTCTTTTGGAGAGCGCCAGTCTGAAAGTAGACGAGAGTGCTCTGACAGGAGAAAGTCTTGGTGTAGAAAAAATGACAGATGCCATTGAAGGCGAGGTTCCGCTTGGAGACCGTACGAATATGGTATATTCCGGAAGCTTTGTCACATACGGAAGAGGTTCCTTTGTAGTAACCGGTATTGGTATGGAGACTGAGGTCGGTAAGATCGCAAGTCTGTTAAAGACCACATCTGAAAAGAAAACGCCACTGCAGGTGAATCTGGATCAGTTCGGACAGAAACTTTCCATCATCATTCTGGTGTTCTGTGGTATTTTATTTGGAATCAATGTATTCCGCGGTGGTAATATCGGAGATGCGTTCCTGTTTGCAGTTGCACTTGCAGTTGCAGCGATTCCGGAGGCACTTAGTTCTATCGTAACAATCGTACTTTCTTTCGGTACACAGAAGATGGCAAAAGAACATGCGATTATCCGAAAACTGCAGGCAGTGGAAGGTCTGGGAAGTGTTTCTATTATCTGTTCTGATAAAACAGGTACCCTGACTCAGAATAAGATGACAGTCGAGCAGTATTATGTCAATGAAACAGTGATTCCTGCAGATAAGATCGATGTGAAAGATTCTGAGCAGGAAAAACTGATGTATTTCAGTATTTTGTGTAATGATTCTACGAACGTAGATGGTGTGGAGATCGGAGATCCGACAGAGACAGCCCTGATCAATCTGGGAAGCAAGCTTGGTCTGGATATTCAGAAGATCCGTGGAGAATATCCGCGTGAGAGCGAAAATCCATTTGACAGTGACAGAAAACTGATGTCTACAAAGCACACGATTGATGAGACACCGATCATGGTTGTCAAAGGTGCGGTTGATGTCATTATGGGACGTACAGCAAGCATCCAGTGTGGAGATGAAGTGCGTGCCATTACTCCGGAAGATATTGAAAAAATCGAAGCACAGAATCAGAGCTTTTCAAGAGAAGGGCTTCGTGTTCTCGGATTCGCCTACAAGGCAGTATCTGCGGAAGAAGAGTTGTCTCTGGAAGATGAAAACAATCTGACATTCCTTGGTCTGATCGCTATGATGGATCCGCCGAGAGAGGAATCTATGGCAGCGGTTGTGGAATGTAAGAGAGCGGGTATTCGTCCGATCATGATCACAGGTGACCATAAAGTGACAGCGGCAGCGATTGCAAAACGAATCGGAATTCTGGAAGATGAATCAGAAGCATGCGAAGGTGCAGTGATTGATTCCATGTCCGATGAGGAACTGAAAAACTTTGTAGAAGGTATTTCTGTTTACGCACGTGTTTCACCGGAGCATAAGATCCGTATCGTACGTGCATGGCAGGAAAAAGGAAACATCGTAGCCATGACAGGAGATGGTGTCAATGATGCACCGGCGCTCAAACAGGCAGATATCGGAGTTGCTATGGGTATCACAGGAAGTGAAGTATCAAAGGATGCTGCTTCTATGGTACTGACAGATGATAACTTTGCAACAATCGTCAAAGCAGTAGAGAACGGAAGAAATGTTTACCAGAACATTAAGAATTCCATTCAGTTCCTGCTCTCCGGTAACTTCGGAGCAATCCTGGCAGTATTATATGCATCTATCGCAGGACTTCCGGTTCCATTTGCACCGGTACATCTGTTGTTCATCAATCTTTTGACAGACAGTCTTCCGGCTATTGCCCTTGGACTGGAGCCGCATTCGAAAAAGGTAATGGATGAAAAACCGAGACCGATGAATGAATCAATCCTGACAAAAGATTTCCTGACAAAGATCGGAACAGAAGGTCTTTGCATCGGAATCACGACAATGATCGGATTTATGATCGGTCTGACGGGAGAAGGCGGAAACGCAGTACTTGCCAGCACAATGGCATTTGGAACATTGTGTACAGCAAGGCTGGTACACGGATTTAACTGTAAGTCTGATTATCCGGTAATTTTCTCCAAGAGATTCTGGAACAATATTTATCTGATCGGAGCATTCCTACTTGGTCTGGTATTGATCACTTGTGTAATGACGATTCCGGCACTGGATGAAGTCTTCAAAGTACAGACACTGACCTTTACACAGTTGCTGATCGTATATGGTCTGGCACTTGTAAATCTTCCGATCATTCAGCTGATGAAAAAAATCAAACTGATGTTCAGAAAAAATAAATAAACAGGCAATGAAAAAGTCCCATTGGAAAGTTTGATCCAATGGGACTTTTTTCTGCCCTTTTCAGGTGTGACGTTTAATCGTCTCTTTTAATACATATTTTTTATTACTGTAGCGGTCTACAATATAACGGTTTGCTTGTTTCTCCAGATCGTCGGAAAGTGGAGCGAGGGTTATTTCTTCACCGTATTTGCGCTTCAGCGCCCGCTCTAACAGATAGTCACAAACCTGCGGATTCTTCGGAAGAAGAGGTCCGTGCAGGTAGGTTGCGATTACATTCTTGTATATAACGCCTTCATAACCGGATTTTCCGGTATTTCCCAGTCCGAAAAATACTTTTCCAAATGGAGTGTGATCTCCGATATAAGTGCGGCCTCCATGGTTTTCAAATCCTACAACAGGAGTGTCAAACAGCGGACTGTTCAGGATAATGTTGCGGATGAGACGCTCCGGTTCCCATTCGGTCGTGATATCCAGAATGCCAAGACCTTCGATCATCTTTTTATCGGTCTTGTAATATTTGCCGAGCAGCTGATAGCCGCCGCAGACGGCAAGCACAACGCCGTTATCCTCTACATATTCTTTGAAATCCTTGCGGATCTCTTTTAGATATCCGCAGACGAGCTCTTGTTCTCTGTCAGAACCTCCGCCCAGAAGTACGATATCCAATTTGGAAAAGTCAATGTTATCTCCGGAGAGTACGGGAATGACTTCTGCCTCGATTCCGCGCCAGTTGAGACGTTTTCGGAAACACTGGATATTTCCGCGGTCTCCGTACAGATTCAACAGGTCGGGATATAAGTGTCCAATTGTCAGTTTCATGCCTGTTCTCCTTTCTGTTCCTTTGTATTTTGCGCCAGTTCTTTGAGCATTCGGTTTGTGCGGTAAAGCCCGGAGTAGTTGACAATGATGTAGAGATTTTTCGTTCCGTTTTCGGTCAGCTCTTCAACACGGGAGCGCATATCATTAGTTGAAGTACAGTCGATGTCCTCATATTTGAGACGAAGCCCCATGTCATGTTTGCGGGTTCCGCACGTTGTGATGGTAGCTGCATTGCTGTCTGCAAGATATTGGAAATCGACATCCCAAAGCCAGGAAACATCTTCTCCGTCTTGGTAGGTATCATTGATCTGAATGATAATATCCTTTGGTTTTGGATCTTTTAAGACGAGAGAAATCTTCTGCTGGAATCCGATCGGGTTTTTGGACAGGTGAAGCTGTACTCTGGCACCGTTGATCATCAGGATTTCTTCCCGGTTGTTTCCATAGTCAAAAGACTCTGCCATCTCTTTAAAATGTGCCATCGGGGCATGCATGGTATGCAGTGCCGTATAGGCAGCAAGAGTGTTGTAAATATTGTAAGGCGTCCGTACCGTAGAATCCAGGTGCAGATCTCCCATATCGAAGGCATAGAGTTCGTCTTTGAGCGTGATCTGTGTGGCTGTAAAATCAGGATCCGGGCGCTCCCATCCGCAGTTCGGGCAGTGATAAATTCCAAGCTGTCCATAATGGAAGAAATCATACTGTAGTTTCTTTCCGCATTTTCGGCAGAAAATACTTTCCCGGATCTCAGAGCGGGAGATGTCATCAAAAATCTGTTCGCTGATCCCGTATGTCACAAACGGATTGCCGCTTGTTTCCGCTAGGGAATAGGAAAGAATATCATCGCAGTTGATGATCAGTGTCGTATCCGGGACACTGGTGACGGCTGTTTTCAATTTGTCAAAGGTAATATCTACTTCACCGAACCGGTCCAGCTGATCTCTGGAAATATTTGTCAAAAGCGCACAGTCCGGTTTTAACTGAGGGAGAACTCCCACAGATGCGATCTCATCGACCTCAATGCAGGCATAATCCGCATTCAGCTGTCCGTGCTTGTCTGTGGCCAGAACAAATGCCGAAATAATCCCGTTGAGCATGTTGGCTCCGGTACGGTTGATGATCACGGTTTTTCCCTCGGCCTTCAATGCTTTGTATAAAATGGCATTGGTCGTTGTTTTCCCGTTAGTTCCCATGGTAACGATCGTCTTCTCCCGGATCTGGGAAGCCATGACGCTTAAAATATTGGGATCGATCAATCTTGCCACATATCCGGGGAGGGTAACGCCGCTTCCGCGGTTTAATTTTTTGATCAGGGCACTTGTCCCTTTTGCACATGTAATTGCAAGTCTGCTTCTTAATTTCATAGTAATCCACTATCATCCTTTTCTTTGAAATACTTGTATTATTATAAGGGAAATGGAGGAAGAAGACAAGGAATCTGTATGATTTTCCTGTTTTAGAAGAAGAGTTTTTGAAGATTTTCTAAAGTTTCCTGGAATCTACTGGAAAAACGCATTCAGTGTGTTAAAATGTAAGCAATTATACGAAACAAAGATCCTATCAGGATTGGACATACGGAAGGAAGCGAGAAAAATGCGGCAGAAAAAGCGTGGAGAAAGAAGAGTAAAACGAAGCATAGACGAAACGCAGACGATGGAGATCACACTGGAGAAGCGGATTCCCACCACAAGATACCGACCGGATCATCAGACGGGGCTGACTGCGCAGCAGGTGCAGGAGCATCGGATGCATGGGTGGACCAATCAGCCGGTGGATCCGCCGTCTAAGACTACAAAAGAGATCATTCAGGAAAATGTCTTTACCTATTTTAACCTGATCTTTCTGGTACTGGCAGTTCTGCTTTGCCTGGTCGGTTCCTTTCGAGATCTGACCTTTTTACCTGTAATTGTATTGAATACTCTGATCGGGATCATTCAGGAGACCAGGGCGAAAAAAGTACTGGATAATCTGACGATGCTCAATGCACCTCATGCAATGGTGATACGGGATGGAAAGAAGAGCCAGATCAATGCAGAAGATCTTGTGATAGATGATATCGTAATCTTCGAAGCCGGAAATCAGGTGTGTGCGGATGCCGAAGTGTGTGCAGGAGAAGTGCAGGTCAATGAGTCGCTTCTGACCGGAGAATCGGATGAGATCACAAAACGAAAAGGCGATCAGCTGATGTCCGGAAGTTTTATTGTATCCGGACAGTGTCATGCAAGGCTTGACAAAGTGGGGGCGGATTCTTATATTTCCAGGCTGACACTGGAAGCAAAAGCGATGCAGAATACAGAACAGTCGGAGATGATCCGTTCTCTGGACAAGCTGGTCAAATGGGTCGGCGTTGCCATCATTCCAATCGGGATTATTTTGTTTATTCAGGCATTTGTATTTCAGGGCGAAGGGTTTCGATCCAGTGTGACGTCCATGATCGCGGCTGTGATCGGAATGATCCCGGAAGGGCTGTATCTGCTTGCCAGTGTGGCGCTTGCAGTAAGTTCGATCCGTCTGGCACAGAAAAAAGTATTGCTGCATGACATGAAGTGTATAGAGACGCTTGCCCGGGTCAATGTACTGTGTGTGGACAAGACCGGAACGATCACGGAAAATACAATGGAAGTGCAGGATGTGATTCCGACCAAGGAATACGAGGAAGGTGAGCTGCGCCCGCTTTCTGAGCTTCTGGGAGATTTTACGGCTGCACAGAGCAGTGATAATATTACCATGGAAGCAATGAAACGGTATTTTAAAATCGCATCCGGGAAGAAGGCTGTGGCAAAGACAGGATTTTCTTCCGCATCCAAGTACAGCAGTGTGACGTTTGAAGAGGCGTCCTATGTGTTGGGAGCACCGGAATTTGTGCTCAAAGAACAGTATGAAAATTATGAGGAAGCAATCAGTGCACATGCGTCCAAAGGAGCCCGCGTTCTGGTATTTGGAACAGCAAAAGAAGAACCGGATGGGAAGCCTTTGAAAGAAGCAGTCACGCCTCTGGCTTATGTACTGTTAGCAAACCCGATCCGTCAGGAGGCGAAAGAGACCTTTACGTATTTTGCGGAGCAGGGTGTGGAGGTGAAAGTTATTTCCGGGGACAATCCCCTGACCGTGTTAGAGGTGGCAAAAGAGGCGGGAATCGCAGGCGCAGAACGATACGTGGATGCGTCCACGCTTCATACGGAAGAGGAGATGCGGGCAGCAGTCCTGAACAATGCAGTATTTGGCCGTGTCACTCCGAACCAGAAGCGGAAATTTGTGCAGATATTGAAGGAAGAAGGAAAGACTGTGGCCATGACCGGAGACGGTGTCAACGATGTGCTGGCCTTAAAAGATGCGGACTGCAGTATCGCTATGGCATCCGGAAGTGATGCAGCGGCACAGGCATCCCAGCTCGTTCTGCTGGAATCGGATTTCTCCTGTATGCCGGAAGTGGTACTGGAGGGAAGAAGAGTCGTCAATAATATTCAGCGGTCAGCCAGTCTGTTCCTTGTAAAAAATATTTTCTCGTTCCTGCTGTCGCTGGTATCCTTTGTATTTATGTTTACCTATCCGCTGGAACCGTCTCAGATTTCACTGATCAGTATGTTTACGATCGGAGTACCGGCATTTTTCCTGGCACTGGAGCCGAATAAGAATATAATCAAAGGGCATTTCCTTACAAACGTATTCTTAAAAGCACTTCCTGCGGCACTGACTGATGTGCTGGCAGTTGGGGCGCTGGTCATATTCGGACGGACATTTGGAGTGAGTTCAGCCGATATTTCCACAGCAGCAACGATGCTGTTATCCATTGTAGGATTTATGATCCTGTACACGATCAGTGCACCGATGAATGTACTGCGCGGTGTGATCCTTGGCGGATGTATCGTGGGACTTCTGTTCTGCAGTATTTTCCTCAATGATCTGTTTGCGATTACAGGGATGACTACGAAGTGCGTGATGCTGTTTGTGGTATTTGCCATTGCTACAGAGCCGGTGCTGCGATATCTGACCTGGCTGATCGGAAAGCTGCGATTCTATTATAAGCGGCTCAGAGGACAGAAAGAAGTGTAGGAAGCGAACAGTCCGGATAGATTGTAAAACATAAAAACGAGATGCGTCACATGGAAATGCATCTCGTTTTGTGTTTTACTGAAATTTATTTAAATTCCATCCGGATATTCTACGCCATCCGGCAGAGGATCCCATTCATTCAGCCCCAGATGCTGTTTGAATTTTGCCTGTTCCATGGTAATCTTGACCGGATCTTCGGCAAGGTATTCCATCAATTCGTCAATTCCCTCCCGGGTCACGTTATTTACAAGAAAAATACGATCGCAGCCGGCATTTAAAAGCCACTGTTTTATCATAGGAACATTGGCATAGGGGGAATCGGTCTTGGTAATGATGCCGATCAGCGGCCGCAGGATAAACGTGCGCAGACAGGGACTAAACAGGTTGTATGGTTCATCCGCTGCCTGAACGATCCCGACAACGTCCGCTTCAAAAGAAAAGCATGCAAGACCGGCACCGAACTGTTTTGACTCCGCATATTCTCCCGGAGAGTCAATGGTATCATCCGCCGTAATCGTATATTGTGTTTTTTCATAGTGAAGCTCTTCCCCTTTTAATGCCTGTGTCAGGGAAGTCTTTCCGGCTTCACTTCTTCCCATCAAAAATAATTTTTTCATATCGTCATGTCTCCGGTTCTCTTAGTTTTTATGGATCTCACAGGTGCGAAATCCCAGATCTTCATGAAAAAATCGAACGACTTCTTCCACCGCGGTCTGTACCTGTGACAGGCCGCCGGTTAAAATGAGGGAACCGCAGAAGCGATCCATAAATCCAATTTCTACATCGGCGCTTTTCATTGCCACATCCGCAGCAACGACAACTGCTTCCCATGGGGTAAAACGGATCAGACCAATGGATTCTCCGGTGTGATCCTCCCCCTCATGTACACCGATATGCAATCCCAGATTCTGATAAACAGGGGTCTGGGAAGTATTGATGATGTGAGCCAGACAAACTTCTTTGCCGGGAACACGAACACGTGTCATGCGCAGTTTTTTCCCTTTCAGATGCTCATAGTCATCATTGAAAATCTTTTCCAGAAGTTCTTCCTTTGTTATACGAGTCATGGTCACACTTCCTATCTCTTTGTAATATCACAAACGACATATCCCAGAGAATCTCTGAAAAAGGTTACCACTTCTGTCAGGGCAGACATGACGTCTGAAATCTCTCCTGTGATGATGAGTGTTCCTGTAAAACGATCTGCAAATCCAAGGTAAATGTTTCCGCTTTTTACTGCGATATCGGATGCGATGACAGCAGATTCCGGCGGCGTCATATTCATAATTCCGATAGCAGAAGAACGATAATCGACCTGTGGATTCAGACCAAGTTTCTGATATACGATCGGCGCCGGACCACCCATTACATGAGCAAAGGTGATCTCTTTGCCGGCTACGGTCTCCTGCACGATTCGGATCTGTTCTTCATGGTTGTTTGACATTTAAAAATTCCTCTCTTTCATAACATAAGTAAATGATACTATTTGTGGAATTTTCTGTCAAGATTACATATCCTGTCACGATAAACATTGACAATGACGAAAATATATGATACCATGAAAAATAGTTTAGTATAGTAAAGTGGTCAATCGTTAGCATGATGACGTACAAACAGGGAGGAAACAAAGATGAAAAAGAAATTAGCGCTGATTTTGGCAGGGACAGCGATGGCAGCAATGGTACTGGCAGGATGTGGAGAAAAAAACAATGCATCCGGGGAAGATGTAAAGACAGCAGAAAGTGTGGAAGATAAGAAAACGTTTACGGTAGGATTTGATGCAGAATATCCGCCATACGGATATATGGACGAGAACGGAGAATACACAGGATTTGATCTGGAGCTGGCAGAGGCAGTCTGTAAACTGGAAGGCTGGGAGCTTGTAAAAAAACCGCTCAACTGGGATTCCAAAGACATGGAACTTAATTCCGGTTCGATTGACTGCATCTGGAATGGATTTACCATGAATGGAAGGGAAGACGATTATACATTTTCAACTCCGTATGTAGACAACAGTCAGGTGATTGTTGTGGCAGAAAAATCCGGTATTGATACCCTGGAAGATCTGGCGGGAAAGACAGTCGGTGTACAGGCTGCAAGCGCGGCACTGGATCTACTGCAGAGTGAAGAAGAAGGCGGTCAGAAAAAACTGGCAGATACATTTGGAGCTTTGAATGAGTTTGCAGATTACAACACCGCATTTACCGAGCTTCAGGCAGGCGCGCTGGATGCACTTGCAATCGATGTGGGAGTTGCCAATTATCAGATCAAGTCCAGAGGGGAAGGATATAAGATTCTGGATGAGACATTGAATACAGAGCAGTATGCGATCGGGTTTAAGAAAGGGAATCAGGAGCTGTGCGACGTAGTCAATGCGGATCTGAAAAAACTGACAGAAGACGGAACAGTTGCAAAGCTGGCTGAGAAATACGAGATTGCGGATATGGTGACTTTAAAATAAGAGGGGAAGAGACATGAGTTTTGATGTGATGTTGAGGCAAATGACAGCAGGATTCGGACAGACCTGCCTGATCTTTTTTATGACGCTGATCTTTTCTCTGCCTCTGGGAATGCTCGTATATTTCGGAAGGGTGAGCAGGATCAAGCCGATCAGCTGGATCGTGAAGATCTATATTTCGATCATGCGCGGAACCCCGTTGATGCTGCAGCTTCTGGTGTGGTATTTCGCACCGTATTATCTGTGGCAGATGAATATCGGCGGGTATAAGCTGACGGCGATCCTTCTTGGATGCTCTCTGAATTATGCGGCATATTTTGCAGAAATCTATCGTTCCGGAATCGAATCGATCCCCAAAGGACAGTATGAGGCAGCCACACTTTTAGGGTATTCCAGAGGGCAGACATTTTTCCGGATTGTGCTGCCGCAGATGGTAAAGAACGTGCTTCCGTCTGTGACAAATGAAGTGATCACACTGGTGAAAGATACGTCCCTTGTGTATTCCCTGTCTTATATTGAGATGTTTGCAGTGGCAAAACAGATTGCGGCGGCACAGACAACCGTACTTCCATTTTTTATCGCCGGTGTTTACTACTATATCTTTAACTATGTGGTTGCCGGAGTGATGGAATTATTTGAAAAAAAGCTGAATTATTATCATTAGGAGGTTTCCGAAATGAGTCTTTTGGAAATGAAACATATCAAAAAAGAATTCGGCGGGATGCCGGTGATCCGGGATATTTCGCTTTCTGTGGAGCAGGGAGAGATTCTGGCAATCATCGGACCGTCCGGTTCCGGCAAGTCTACGCTGCTCCGCTGTGCGACGATGCTGGAGACGATCGATGACGGTGAGATTTTGTATCTGGGAAAAAGAGCGGCATGGGTGGAAAATGGAAAACCCGCTTTTCCGAAAAAGCAGGAGCTGAAAGAAATTCAGTCCTGCTTTGGTCTGGTATTCCAGAACTTTAATCTGTTTCCTCATTTTTCCGTCATCAAAAATATTACAGATGCACCGATCCGTGTGCAGAAGCGAGAGAAAGAAGAAGTCTATGAAGAGGCGAAGAAGCTCCTTACAAAGATGGGACTTGCGGATAAGGCGGATGCATATCCGTATCAGCTCTCCGGAGGGCAGCAGCAGCGTGTATCGATCGCACGGGCACTGGCGATGAAACCGAAGATGCTGTTTTTTGATGAACCGACCTCTGCACTGGATCCGGAGTTGACGGGGGAGATTTTGAAGGTAATTAAGGATCTGGCGGCAGAGCATATGACTATGGTGATCGTGACACATGAAATGAATTTTGCGCGGAACGTGGCTGATAAGATCATCTTTATGGATAAAGGTGTCATTGCGGTGGAAGGCACTCCGGAAGAGGTCTTTACATCAGAACATGGAAGAATGCAGGAATTTTTGGGGAAATTATCGGTGGAATAATAAAAAGGAATGAGACAGGGAACCTTCGGCGGTAGCGGGAGGTTCCCTGTTTTGAAGTTCTGATTGTGATTATTTTGGTAAAATGCTAAAATAAGAGAAACAGTGCAGAAAAAGATCGAAAAGGAACAAATATGGAAGAAAAGAAGATTATACAGTTGAAACAAGGATTGACGACAGCGTTTATCAATTACAGTCATGCTTCAAATCTGGCATACAAGCCACAGTTTATATCAAACAATTATAAAGAAGGGCGTAAGGTAATCTCATCTGTTGAGGACGAGCTGCTGAACTGTGAAGAGTTTGCAATCAGTGTTGCGTTCATTACAATGGGTGGTATTACGCCACTTCTTCAGACATTGCGGGAGTTGAAATATCGTGGAGTCCGGGGAAAGATACTCACAACAGATTATCTGACATTCAGTGAACCAGAGGCTCTGCGAAAGCTCGCACAGTTTGAAAATCTCGAGCTAAAGATGTTTGTGACAGAAAATAGAAAAGAAGGATTTCATACAAAGGGATATATTTTCAAAAAGGAAGAAATATATCGGATCATTGTGGGAAGTTCCAATATGACATCAAGTGCTCTGACAACAAATCGGGAATGGAATACAAAGATTGTTTCAACAGAGCAGGGGGAATATACGCATAATGTTGTAGAGGAATTCGACCAACTGTGGAATTCTGAGCAGGTATTGCCTTTTGAAGAATTTATTGAAAGATATACAGATACTTATACAAGAAATAAGGTTATTCAAAAACAGAAGAAATTAGCGCGTGAGACAGAAATTCCATCTTTGGAGGTTTATCGATTACAGCCGAATTCTATGCAGGTTGGATTTATCAACAATCTGCAAAAAATATATGAGGCTGGAGAAAATCGAGCATTGCTGATTTCAGCAACGGGTACTGGGAAAACATATGCCTCCGCTTTTGCTATGCGTGAGTTGGGGTTTCAGAGAGTTTTGTTTTTGGTACATCGAAATCAGATTGCAAAACAAGCCATGAAGTCGTATCGGAAAGTGTTTGGTGGACAAGTGGTGATGGGAATGGTTACGGGAAAACATCAGAAATATGATGCGGATTTTGTGTTTGCTACGATCCAGACATTAAGTAAAGATGAGATATTAGAGAAATATGGAAAAACAGCATTTGATGCGATTGTGATTGATGAAGCGCATCATAGTGCTGCAAATAGTTATAAAAAGGTAATGGATTATTTTCATCCTAAACTTTGGCTTGGGATGACGGCGACCCCGGATAAACGGGATGATAATCTGGATGGAAGAAATATTTATGAAATTTTTAACCATCAGATTGCTTATGAGATTCGTTTGCAGGATGCTATGGAAGAAGATTTGCTTTGCCCGTTTCATTATTTTGGAATTACCGATTTGGAAGTCATCGCAGATGCTGGAAAATCTAAGCAGGATAAAATTGAAAATTTTCAATACTTAACATCCGATGAGCGTGCTTTGAACGTTATGAAGCAGGCAGAATTTTTTGGATACAGTGGAGAACGGGTGAAAGGTTTGATTTTTTGCAGTCGCATTGATGAGGCAAGAATACTGTCTGAGAAATTCAATTCGAAAGGCTGGCGTACGCTGGTGTTAAGTGGGAATGATTCGGAAGAAACGAGAGTAGAGGCTATTGAGCGTTTGGCGGGAGACGAACGTGAGGATGCGCTGGATTATATTATTTCTGTTGATATTTTTTCGGAAGGTGTAGATGTTCCGGAGATTAATCAGGTAATTATGTTGCGTCCAACCGAATCTCCAATTGTTTTCATTCAGCAATTGGGGCGTGGACTTCGAAAAGCAGAAGAAAAAGAATACGTTGTTGTTTTGGATTTTATTGGAAATTATAGGAATAATTTTATGATACCAATTGCGTTATCCGGAGATCTCAGTTATAACAAGGATAATATTCGCCGTTATGTTACAGAAGGCGGACGAGTAATCCCTGGGGCAAGTACGATCCACTTTGACGAGGTTTCAAGAAAACGAATTTTTCAAGCGATTGATAATGCGAATTTTAGTGATATTAAATTGATTCGTGAGAATTATACAAATCTGAAAAATAAGTTAGGACATATTCCGGCATTGGGTGATTTTGATAAATACGGAGAAATGGATGTACTTCGGATTTTTGATAATAATAGCTTGGGCTCTTATTATAAGTTTCTTGTGAAATATGAAAAAGAATATACAATTCGGTTGTCCGAAGCGGAAGAAAAGGTAATAGAATTCGTTTCTAAAAAGCTGGCAAGTGGGAAAAGAATTCATGAGCTGGAAATGTTGAAACGATTGCTTAAATATCAACATGGAATCATGGCCCAATTAAAGAAATCATTGCATGAAAATTATAACTGTTCCATGGATGATGATTGCGCAGAGAATGTTGTTAACATGATGACAAATGAATTCCCTACAAGCGCAGCTAAGAAAACATATTCTCAGTGTGTTTTTTTAGAAAAAGAAGGATCAGACTACAGTATGTCCCAATCATTTGGCGAAATGCTGCAAAATGAAGATTTCTATAATATCTTAGAAGAACTAATTGACTTTGGTATTTCTCGTTATAAAGAAAATTTCAGCATGCGTTATCAAGATACGGATTTAGTTCTGTATCAAAAATATACATACGAAGATGCTTGTCGTTTGTTAAATTGGGAAAGAAATGAAGTTCCATTGAATATTGGTGGATATAAGTATGATAAAAAAACAAAAACATTTCCTGTATTTATCAACTATGATAAGCAGAATGATATTAGTGATACTACAAAATACGAAGATCATTTTACAAGCCACAATCGATTGATTGCGATTTCAAAAAGTGGAAGAAGTATTGAATCAGAAGATGTGCAGAATTTCTTAAATGCGAAGGAACGAGGAATAGATGTTCAGCTTTTTGTGAGAAAAAACAAAGATGATAAAATATCAAAAGAATTCTATTATTTGGGTCGAATGTATGCCACGGGCGAAGTAAAAGAATTTATAATGCCGAATACGGATAAATCAGCAGTTGAAATCGAATGGGCATTGGATACTCCGGTTCGAGAGGATATTTACGAGTACATTATAAATGGGTAATGGTGTTCAGCGATGAGAATAGGAAAGGAATAAATTGTTCATGAAGACAGTTAGAGTTGTTGCTGCTATAATAATTGAAAACGACAAAGTGTTTGCGACACAGCGCGGATATGGTGAATTTAAAGATGGATGGGAATTTCCCGGAGGAAAGATTGAACCTGGCGAGACACCAGAAGAAGCGATTGTAAGAGAAATTAAAGAAGAACTAGATACGGAAGTGGAAGTGATTGAGTTGTTGGATACGGTTGAATACGATTATCCGAACTTTCATTTATCTATGGGGTGCTTTATTTGTAAAATCAAATCCGGGGATTTGGTGCTCAAAGAACATGAAGCTGCAAAATGGTTGACGAAGGACACACTGGGAAGTGTGGAGTGGCTACCGGCGGATATGGGATTAGTCAGAGAAATTGAAAAATATTTGAAGGAAGATTAACATGTTTAAAATTACAGAAGGTGACTTTAAAAATCAAACATATGGGGACGAAAGTTATTTGTCTAATTGGCCAATGCTTTATATTTTGGAAAATGGAAAGCAAGCTTATATTGGAGAGTCAAATCATGTGAAAAATCGTATGTCCCAGCATCATAGTTCTGTAGATAAGCGAATTTTCGACAAAGTACATTTTATTTATTCTTCTAAATTTAATCAGTCTGTTACATTTGATTATGAGTCAAAGTTGATTCAGTATATTGTGGCCGATGAGCTTTATGAAGTGCGCAACAAAAATGCTGGAATGGCAGACAAAGAATATTATGGAAAAAAAGAATATGATGAGAAATTCCAGGTTCTTTGGCGCAGCTTGCAGCGTGAAAAGTTAGTGAAGCATTCCTTAGAAGAACTTGAAAATTCAGATTTATTTAAATATTCACCATTTAAAGAACTGAATAATGATCAAAGAACAGCAGTAGAAGAAATTGTTGATTCCTTAAAACAAGAAGAAAATCAAACTGTAGTTGTAAATGGTATGCCTGGAAGTGGAAAGACAATCGTTGCAATTTTTCTATTGAAATATTTGAGAGACAGTGAAGAATTTAAGGATAAAAAGATTGGTTTTGTGGTGCCACAGACTTCCTTGAGAAAGACGTTAAAAGGCATTTTTAAGAGTATTTATGGACTTAAGGCGTCTGATGTTTTGTCGCCTTCTGATGTGACAAAACAGTATTATGATATTTTGCTTGTAGATGAAGCACATAGATTGCATCAGTATAAAAATATTTCATATATGGGAGCGTTTAAAGCAAGTTGCAAAAGAATTGGTCTAACAACGGAAAGTGATGAGTTAGATTGGATACTTCATCAATGTAAATGTCCTGTACTTTTCTATGATGAAATGCAGATTGTTGGTCCATCAGGAATTGATGTGAAACGGTTTGGTAGTAAAATGAAAATAGAACAAGCAAAACGTATGCTTACTTATTACAGCTTACAAACACAGATGCGTGTAAAAGGTGGAAATGATTATATTGCTTATGTAAAAGAAATTTTATCCGGCGAAGTGAAGTCGAAGAAAAGTTTTGCAAATTACAATTTAATATTAATGACTGACTTTACGAAGTTCAATAATTTGATGTACCAGAAGGAAAAAGAAGTAGGCCTGGTGAGAATGGCAGCTGGATATGCATGGGACTGGCTTAGTAAAAATGATAAAACTGTTTATGATATTGAGATTCAGGAAATAAAGAAACAATGGAATCATTGTACAGAAGGTTGGGTTCATTCAGAAAATGCAATTGATGAGGTCGGGTGTATCCATTCTATACAGGGGTATGACTTAAATTATGCGTTTATTATTCTTGGGGATGAAATAGGATATGATCCGGATGAAAAAAATATTATAATTCGTGCGGAAAATTATTTCGATCAAAATGGTAAAAAGACAGCAGAATATGAAGAACTTAAAGAGTATATACAACATATTTATTATGTTCTTATGACAAGAGGAATTCGAGGAACATATTTATATGTAAGCGATCCGAATCTTAGAGATTATATTTCACGATATGTAGATGTAGAATAAGGGGAGAAGAGGTATATCAAAATGACACAAGAAACGATTAATGAGGTATTAGAGTTCAGAGATGATAGAGATTGGAAACAGTTTCATAATCCCAAAGATTTGGCTATTTCTATTAGTCTGGAAGCAGCAGAATTGCTTGAAGTATTCCAGTGGAGTGCAGGAGATGTGGTTTGTGAAAAAAAGTTGGATAAAATAAAGGAAGAGTTAGCTGATGTAGTTAACTATTGTATTCTAATGGCTGATACTTGCGGATTGGACTTAGATGAAATTGTTCGTGACAAAGTTAAAAAGAACAATGAGAAATATCCAGTAGAGAAAGCCTTTGGGAGTAAAGAAAAGTATACAGAATTTAAATAACAAAGTATTCTTCCTTGCTTAACAAGACTGTAACCACAGGAACCAAAGAAAGAAGAAAGACTGGAATGAATGTCTGGTAGCAGAAGTTCCGGTAGAAAATATGGCAAAGCAGATGTGTTGGAGAGATGCCAGGGAAAAACCAGTTCCGGTCATGAAAATGTCGGAGGTTGAGGAAACGGTGGTTCAGTGGTTATGGTATCCGTTCATTCCCTTTGGAAAGGTTACTTTGATCCAGGGAAATCCGGGAAAAGGAAAAACATGGCTTGCAATGGCAATTGCCGCATACTGTACCAACGGAAAGGAACTTCCCAATGCACTACCCATAGAACCCTTTAATGTGTTGTATCAAACAGCAGAGGATGGGATTGCAGATACCATTAAACCCAGATTAGCAAAATGTGGTGCAGATATGACAAGGGTACGATTCATCAATGAAGAAGAAAAACAGCTTTCTATGACGGACGATCGGATTGAAAAAGCCATCCGACAGAATAATGTACGACTCATGATCATGGATCCCATACAGGCTTATCTGGGAGCCAATGTGGATATGAACCGGGCAAATGAGATCCGTCCCTTATTTCGACATCTGTTGTGGTCAAGCATTTTTGTAACACTTATGGCTAATAAAATCGGTGGATTGCA
>OBYO01000119.1_pt1 | contig 74412 bp, 62 predicted proteins | sample 1476771 | NCBI WGS metagenome assembly OBYO01 (sample SAMEA2580202, study PRJEB22360) | human gut metagenome | biome: human gut; feature: human-associated habitat; material: faeces | place: Denmark | collected 2008/2010 | reverse complement strand
GGGCAAAAGTCAGTAAAATCAAGTGTTTTCAGTTTGCTCAGCAGACACTATATACCAATACTGTTTTGTAATTACAGGAAAAAATAACTGAATGTCTTTTATTAAATTAAACTTGTGAATTCCGAACGCAATTGCAAGCCCCCCCAAGCCAAGTATAAAAGCATACCTTGAGATCCAGTCCTAATAATTTCCTCCATTTCCTATCTGTTCCAAAATATCCTGTAATCAATACAAACGTGTTCACCGCTACCATAGTAAAACTCCGCACAGCATTTGTAATATAATATTCAACTGTTCCAACTTTGTCTAATTTAGCTGAATACATCATAATATGTCCAATGATAATCAACAACATTATAACAATCCGTAGTACTTCAAAATTAGCACAACGATTATTTTTCCTATTATCTTCCTCTTTACTAAACATCAATTATAAACCCACCTTAAATTTCAAATAATATATTTTAGTCCTTTCCACTTACATTTGCTCAACAATAGCCCCAGGATTAGTTCTACTACTATAGTAATGAAAAAATTTAAATCCCCCCTACTAGAATCGAAAACTCTCTCCAAAAGCAAAATAATCAAGAAATGAGAAGAATACATTATAGAAGATGTGATTCTCGCATAGTTTCCCAACCAGTTCAAATGTAATCCAACTATTTCATTCAAATTCATATATCGGATCAGACAAGGCAAAAATACAAATAAAGAAAATGGATAATATCCTATATATATATAACTCCACTCTAAAATTAATCCAACTAAAGAAACATATAGCAGCACTACGGTATGCTTATGATTCTTTGTATTTTGGGAAAATGTATATGTTCCCAAAAAGAAAAATGGCATATTACAAAGTATTCTTTTTGCTTCCATTGGTAATTGTTGACCCAACACAAAATAAAACACTATATACAACAAAAAAAAGAATGGAAATATATACCTACAAACACTACTCACTTTAAAACAATGAAGGGCAAAAATGGATAATATCACACAATAAATCACACATACAAAATACCATAAGTGCAGATACGTCCCATAATACATTAACTGACAAATAAGAAGTTTCATAAACGAACTTAATGTATTAAAATCATAGTATACACAGTATGTGTATACAGCATATATTGCAGACCAAAATATATACATCGTTACTATTCTTCTGAGGTATTTTTTTGCATATTTAATTCCAGTCTTCTCAACCTTCTTCCAAAAAAAAGCACCTGCAATCACCAAAAACATAGGGACTGCAATACTATTTAATTTTTCTATCGCTCTAACCAAATTTGTACTATCCAGAGAATCAAAGGGCCTTGTATGAATTCCCACAACTAAAATAGCACAAAACATTCTGACAATATCTATCAAATTATTTCGGTGCTTCTTTTCTTCCATCTCTTTTCTCCTCAGTTTTATAAATCTAATTGTAAATACTTTTTATGTCCTATAACAGCCTTTAATCACTCAACACCTTTAAAACATTTCATTATAAATAATTCTACTGCCATTTTAATTTTTCTCCCAATTTTCTTACTATTTGTCAGTTTTTGTACTGTATCTGAAACAGTGTGACGATTCAAATATTTAAAAAAAAGTTCTCTCTTTTTCGGTAATGGTACCGAATCATAATATACCATATTTCCTGAAAGTGCCTCTACCAAATCCTGTTCTTCATAAATCAACTCTTCTTTAATCTCCTCAAATACCATTACGGCCTTTTGGGTATGAAGAATTAACATAGATACTCCCCAATCTTTACAAGAAAAACAAGAGCCTTGATACCCCCAATAATCCGCTAATGTAATGTCACTTTTTCTTTTTAACCCCTTTGCTTCACACTGATAACAGGATCTTCTTAAATCCCAATTTTGCATAAACGCATACATATACTCATCTTGCATATAATTTTTGTAATAGTGCGTTTTCTTACCATCCATCTTTAATGCAAAATCTACCCAGCCATTTGATTTCTCTCTAAAATTAACCTGCTCAATATTTTCGCCTTCGAACCGCTCATTCTTGTATTTTTCCCAAACTACTGGAGATGGAACTCCATGGCACACAAAATCAACTGTAAGTAGCAAATCCGATGATTTTCCTAAGTATCCATATAAACCATTTATCTGACATGGTGTACCAGAAAATAGCACTCTTTGCTTATTATACAAGTATGTTCTTACTATTTCATAAATATTTTCAGTGTTACTTTGAACGTATTTAGAACCCCGAATTTTGTACATTTCTTCTTCATTCTCAACCACGATGTGCTTTACTTCAAACTTTTCATTAAATGCAGCACCAACTACTACTCCGCCCAATTGAAAAGTTCTATGTGCCAGTCTAGAAAATACACCGCCTGAAGAACTCTCTATAATTTCTGTGTAATTTTTATTCTGAACTGCATAGCATTTTTGAATGTCATCTGTTCTTTCTTTTATATTACATGACGGACAAACACGTAAACATCTTTTGCATTCAACACATTTATTTTGATCAATAACAGGATATCGGAAACCTGTTTTATCATTCTCCATCTTAATCGCATGTTTAGAGCATATTTGCATACATGCTGCACAGCCACAGCATTTAGCTTTTTCTACTATTTCTATCATTTACTTTCTCCACTTAAATCGTCCTAAAATCTGTGTAACATACACTTTTTCTGATTCTATCAATCCCATATGCCAGACAATCAATATGTATACCGTAACGTATATTACTCCCCCTAGCAAAAACATTAACAATGAATTAACTTTCCAAAAATGGAAAAAAATCATGCAAAATACGAGAACTAACGCTGACGCCGGCAAACACTTTGCCATTTGTTTCCAAAAAAACAACATATTTAATCCAATTTTTTTGTGATAATAAATATTCATAACAACGATATTACCTACAATCAGACTAAATGCCGTTCCTAATGCACATCCTATACCTCCAAAACGTACACCTAAAGGAATACTAATACCTACATTAATTATCACAATACACAGATAAACAATAGATCTGAATTGATGCTTATTCATTGCTCGCTGTATCTCAATACCAATATTCTGAAACAGAGGAATTGTAACAGGAATCATTAAAATTAATGCAATTGGGAATGCATCTACATACTCTTCTCCTGCCCATACTTGAATAAAATACTTTCCCAAAAATGCAAATCCAAGTAAAATCATATACAATACCCAATACTGAATTCGTCCAATTTTTAAAAATAATTGATTCAATTCTTCTCTTTCCCTACGTTCAACCATCTGGTTGACTCTAGGAATAAAAGTATTAGAAATTGCAGCTGAAAATGTAATGTAATATGAATTAAATTGAGCCCCAATTCCATAAATTGCAACAATGACTGTACCTGATAGACGCCCAAGAATTACTTTATCTACACTCCAATTTATTTGGTCAACAATCATATTAATGAAAATAAAAATTGAAAATGTCGATATAGCCTTTAGTTTTGCAAAACTCATACCTCTAAAAGAAATTTTCATTTTTAACTTTCTGAAGCAGTATATCATATTAACCATCAAAGACAGAATTGACAAAATAGTAGACGTTAAAACCAATGCTGTTGAATGAAATCCAAGCAAGAGGAGTGGTAACATCAACATTGGGCTAAGAATCGTTTGCACAATTCCTAACGTTTTTTGAAATATAAACTTTTCATTTGCTGTAATAACAGAACTAAAAACACTTGCTGGTAATGATAATGCCATATTGAAAACCATTATTGCCATTAATTTTTGTGCTGTTCTTACCTCATAATTTGTAAGATTTTCACCCAATATTTTTGAAGCATTTAATACCAATACACTACCTGCACCAACCGTTATTATTGCCATCGCACAATATATAGCCATAAACATACCATTTAATTCAGCTATACTTTTATCATCTTCCTTGACCTTCAATTTGGAATAAAAACGAATATATGCACTTCCAAATCCAAAATTCAATAGTCCAAGATAACTTATGACTGATGTAGCCAACGTATACAGACCATATTCACGCTGTCCTAACAACCGAAGCATGACGGGAGTATATAGAATAGATATTATATTGCTAATAAATATAGATACATAGGAGAGTATTACCCCTATTTTTATTTCTCTCATTTTCCGCTAATCCTCTTTTACATTACATCTAATATTTGTTTTAAATCATATGCAGATTGAATATATTGCGGCATCATTGCTTTCAAATACGCTTTAATATTCTCTCTCTTTTCAAATAATTTTTGATAAGCCAGCAGAAGTTCATCTTCGTTTATCAAAGAATCTACCGATAGTACATACTCCTTTTCTGTTCCAAATATATCTTTCGCTATGCCACGTGATTTAATGGAATAACCTAATACTAAAGTAGGAACACAAGTGGAATACGCTGCAATTGTTGCATGAGTTCTTGCACCAACAAAGAACTCACACTGAGAAATGCAACCTTTTAATTTTTCACATGGCATATCCTCCAAAACATGAAGTCTATCTGTTTTCTCAATTGCATCACACAATTCCTTAATAGAAATACGATCATCACTCCAATTAATCACCACATGAGGAACCAGTACAACATGATAATCTGTATGTTCTATAATATATTTTACCAATTTAATATAATTTTTTAAAACAATGCCTTTCTTTCTTTCATTAAATGAAATCATAGGACTTATATTGATTCCGATACATTTATGCTTCTGTAAAAACAATGGGATTTCTGATTTATCTGCGCGCAATGTAAACGCTGGGTCGGGTTTCAAAACCGTATTAGGATTGATTTGCTGCAAATAAGTATAAGAAAGCGATTCTCTCGCAACAATTAATGAATATGTTTGTAAATCTCGCTTTGCCTTTTCATCAATTACTTTTGGCTCTACCGAACATCCCCACAGTACAGTTTTGGCTCCTTCTTTTTGAAAGCCATAATTATAATCAGCTAGGTACGAAACATTTTCGTAACTATAATTATCCCCTCCAACAGATAGCATAATGTCATTCTCTGTTACCGAACGAAAAATATGTTGTCTTCCTGTTTTTCGATAATACTCATCTTTCTGAAATGAGCTTCGCATACGTAATTTATAATTAAATACATACCATAAATAACGAACACTCCATTTAGCAGGCATAATATTATCATCTTCAATTTTAACAACCTTATCCAATTCGTATAAGGTATCATCATCCCTGTGATACGAATACACAACTGCATCTTTTGGCTGTAAAATATTCAACGTACCACGAATAATTGCTTCACATCCATGATTTTTACTACCACCATGAACAACCATTTTTATTTTCTTCATTTCTTATTCCTCACATCCTGTGTCAATCAATATACTATTTGTCAACACATCCATTTCATTTTCTGCCACACTTTTCATTGTTTCTGCATTCTTCAAAATTTCCTTATAGAAATCTACATTGGCAACTAATTTCTGTATCACATTGCAAAATTCGTCTGTATTAAGATCTACCACAAATCCATTTGCTCCAGTAACAATCTGTTCTTTTGCTGCATTAAAACAATTGGATACTACTGGCTTATGTAAGATTACCGCTTCTGCAATCGCCAAACAAAAACCTTCTCTTCTCGAAGTTTGAATATAAATATCACAGGCTTTTATAAATGGATATGGATTAGTTCTTGCTCCAATTGCAATCATTTGCTCGCTCATATTCTCATGTCTAATCTTTTCTCGAAATGGCTCCAGCAATTCTCCATCTCCAATAAAATACCATACAAACGAAACTCCAAGTTCTTTTAATTTCACCGCCGCATCAACTGCATCCATCTGTCCTTTTTCTTCACTTATTCTACCAACCGTAACGAATATTTTTTCTTTAGCATCTCTCCGAATCCGTTCTATTTCTAAACCTGTCTCCATAGCTTTTTCCTTAATTTTATCTACCGGCAAAGCATTATACTGAACAAGTGATTTATTATTACACTCCACAAACGCCTTATCAAAAGATGCTTTTGCATCTTTTGATACACAAAAAATTCTATCCTCGCAGTTGTAAAGCCATTTTGTCTTTCCTTGTTCTATCCCAGGAAACAATTGAACATCTGCATGAATCCATGCATATTTTTTACTCGATCTAATACAATTTATATTATAATAATCAGATAAAGAAGCAGGCGCAAAATAACTAATACCAACATCAAATTTTTCTTTCCGTTTGCTCATATATTTTGTCACATGGTAATATTGACTATAAAAATTACTACTTCTGCTTGCCATCAGATGATACAGCTTGATTAAATAATCTTTTATACTCTTCGAACTTTTCAAAATATCTTTAGCTGAATCCTTCATCTGTTCTACTTTTATCACTTTTATTTTAGGAGAAATCATAGAACTAATAAATTCATTCCATTCCAGCAAAAACAACGTAACATCATATTGTTTTTTAGCCAAAATATTCAACATCTCTATCAATGCATGTTCTGTCCCTCCATTTGTCTGAATTTGTGATACTATTGCTATTTTACATTTTTGATCCATGAGTTCTCTAAATGAAGCATTTTTCATTTCTTTTTCACTTTTCAAATTTTTCTGAAACTTATTTCTTACATTTGGATTTTCTAGTACATTCCACAGTTCGTCAAACAATGCTTCTCCCGTAAAATCCTTTGCAATAATACCATTATAGTCTGAAATAATATGCTCTTCTGCACTTCCAAATGGGGTTAAAATAATAGTCTTCTGAAATAATTTTGCTTCCGCAATTGTTATACCATATCCTTCTTCATATGATGGTTGGACATATATATCGCAACTTTTAAAAAACCCATAAGGATTCTTTTGAACACCTAAAAACTTCACAACATCTTCTACTCCTAAATCCTTCGCCAAATTTTTCAGTGTATCTAAATGATCTCCATCCCCAACAATATACCAAACAAATTTCTTTTCCTTTTCTTTCAGTAGTCTTGCTGCTTTTATTGCTAAATCTATCCCTTTCTCTTTAGACAATCTAGCAACCGTTAAAATTTTTGTTCCAGAAAATTCATCAAACCCCTTACCACTCTCTGCCTTTCTTATAATACTCTCTATGTTTACTATATTACGAAAAACAGCCGTCTTCTTTTCATATTCAGGAAACTTTTTAATAAATTGCTTTTGTATGGTATATGAAGCACAAACCACTTTATCGAATCTATCATAAATTTTTCTGTACCAGATTTGCTCTTTAGTAGTAATACTCTCTACTTCTGAATGTAACCATAGCCACTTTTCAGTAGCATTCACACAATTAAGAGTATATGTTACTGGCAAATCCGTTGGTTTGTGATAGCAAATAGCAATATCATATTTTTCTGCAAGAGAATCATATATTTTACTACGATAATAACATTTAGCATTATAATCTGTTACCAAATTACATTTAATTACATTTAAAATAATGGAAAATACTTTTATAAAATTTCTCTTTTTTATTTTTTCAATTATCAATTGTCTTACAGGTTCATTTACTTGGGGAAGTTGAGAAACCTTATAATGTTGGCAAAAATCTTGATACATTTCCCCACCACTATTCATGACCGCTATCGTTATTGAAATATCATCACTTTCTGCCACATGTAGCATTTCCCATAGTGCCTTTTCAATACCACCAACAACAAGCCTATTCGTAATAATCAATATCTTTTTCATAATTCCCTCATCATTTCAAATATTATTTCTCTCTGATATCGAATATCGGGCTGAAAGTCCACTAGACTATCATGAAACTGTTTACACAGCTTTGATTCTTGAATCAACATACAAATTGCATTAGCAATTTCTTTTTCAGAAAAATCAACTATCAATCCATTTATTCCATCGTCTATCTGATCAAAAGCCCCTGCAAATTTCGTCGTAATAATGGGTTTTGCAAAACATTTTGCTTCTGTTAGTGTTATCCCATATCCTTCCTGTCTAGATGTCTGCACATAAATATCACAACTTTCAAAAAATCCATACGGATTCTTTGAAGCCCCTAACAATTCGACATTCCTGCTAACATCATTCTTTTTTATAGCATCCAACATATAACCTTCAAGTGGTCCCGAACCAACAATACTCCACTTAAAATTTATTCCATTCTTCATCAACAACCGCGCCACATATGGAATTATATCCTGTCCCTTTTCATCAGATAACCTTCCAACAGTTAATATGTTTACAACATTTCCTTTCCTTTTCAGTTTATCTCCTATATCTGCCAATGAACGAATAATTTGCTTATTTACAATATTATTAAATATAATACTTTTATTTTCTAATTCCGGAAATTTTTCTATTAGCAGTTGTCTTGCTTTTGATGAAACACAGCAAATTTGATCATATGTGTTAAAGCACTCTGCTGCCTCTTCAACAGGAATTCCCAATTTATCAATCTCATTATGAATGAATAAAATCTTTTTCTTAGCAAAAATATTGTTTTTCACATATAATGTTGCCAAAGAAATTGGTGTCGAATATGCAATTGCAATATCAAATTTCTCATTACAAAAAGGTAAAATTTCCGATACATTTTCGCATTCTTGATAATAAGACACCCCAAAACGATTTTTTAACATCTTATAGCCTGCACTAAGTGCAGAAACGATGCCTTCAGTCATAAACAATTTATTTACATGAGCTCTAGCCGACAAGTTTATTCCTGGAATTAATCCCACAACACATCCTTTAGGAATTAAATTGCGGAATTCCCCTCCCTCTTTTTCAAGAAATATATATATTTCACAATCTTCTTTCTGCAATTCACTAAGTAAATGTATCAATGAATTTTCTATGCCACCGATAATCATTTGCTTTGTTACTATGGCTATTCGTTTCATGTCTTAATTCTCTCCTTCAAAATAGATACTTGCAAGAGTATTTTTGCAGTTTTGTAAGCCCCTCCCAGCATAAGTACATTAATGATTGCTACAGTTTTGTTCGTCTGTTTTCTCTGAAAAGCTTCTCGCACTTCTCGTTTTTCAAATGCCTTATCCAATATTTTTTGCTTTTCTTTAGAAGATAATTGAGAATTAAAAAGAGTCTTATTTACTGCTGAATAATACTGCGCATACATCATTCGCTCAACCACTTCTAGGTCTAGATTATGCTTCTGAAAAAAAGTAATATAATCTTTGTGTATTTTAATATATATATCAAAAATATTCGCAGGAAAAGATTTACTAAGACTCACACTATCAATATCTACAATATAATAGTACGATAAATAATTTATCGTTTCAATTGAATGAACAAACTGTAAATAGTTCAAGTTAAAAACAGTATCTTCACTCAATGATTGATCTGGGAATGTTATCCGGTTATTTTTTATCAGCTTTGTTTTATAAAGTTTTCCCCAACATGGATGCATAAACCCATTGACAAACAGTACTTCATCAATTTTCTCTGAAGTCTCCAAAGAATACACACAATCCGAAAGCGTACAATCTTGCTTACTTTCTTCTTTCCCATTTCGATAACTTACTCTTTTATAACCGCTTATGCAAAGATCACTTCGGGAGCTCTGTATCGCAGATAACATTTTCTCGACATATCCAATATCAACATAATCATCAGCATCAACAAAACATAAATATTCTCCTGTTGCCATAGTAATTCCAAAATTTCTTGCTTTTGCTACTCCACTGTTTGAAATGGTATATAACTGCCATCTATTCAATTTATTATCTTGGATATATTTTTTTACCACTTCTGCCGAACAATCTGTCGATCCATCATTAACAATAATCACCTCTATATTCTTATAGGTTTGCAATTTCAAACTATCCAAACATCTTAAAATCGTTTGTTGCCCATTAAATAACGGAATTATTACCGTTACAATTTCACTCATTTTCTCACCTTACAGTATCTGTTCCTTTATTTCTCTACAAATTGTTTCCACATCAAACCAATCGCTTCTCTCTTTTGCCTGTCTCTGAAGTTTTTTTATCATCTCATGATTCTTAAGTACACTCAACATTGCATCATATAACGCATCCTCTTCGTTATTCACCAATAAACCGTACTTTCCGTTGTCTAATAATTCATTTGGTCCACTACAATTAGTACTGATAATTCCTACCCCCAACACCATAGCTTCCGCAATTACTAAGCTATATCCTTCAGCACGTGAAGAACAAACAAGTAAATCAGACTTTGCTACATATGGATAAGGATTACGCTGAAATCCTAATAGTTTTACAGAATCCTTCAAATTCTCTTTTTCAATCTGAGTTTCAAGAGCTTCTTTTTCCTCTCCTTGTCCCAGAATAATCAAGCCAAAATCATCGTAACAACATTGCTTCAACCTTTTCATAACTCTTATTAGTCGATCAAAACCTTTTTGAGCTGTTAACCGTCCTGAAGCAACAAATTGAACCTGCCACATTTTTTGTATTTCAATTGGTTCACATGCCCTTTTAATGATATTAGCTTTATCAATTGGATTATATTGAGTTATTACTTTATCTTGAATTCCCCATTTTTTCTTAAATGATTCCGCAACACTATTGGAAACACATACGATTTTATCAAAACCATCGTACGCTCTTTTTTGTTCCTCATGAGACTTAAAATAACTATCTGCATATTCTCTCTCAAGCGGATCAACGTGTACCCATGCTACTTTTTTTACAGAATTTGAATTAGCACACGCAATTATCCGCGTTGCAAATCCTTCAACAAATCCAACAACTATATCCCATTCGTTTCCGATATATTTTCTATATATCCAATTGGGTGGACATTTATAAACTAATCTATACTTTAGAGAATAAAACAAATGTTTTACAATATTGTGTTTGTACTGATCCGTATGTAATACAGATTTATACGCACAATAATTTTTTATTTCTTCATCATATACACCATTATCAGTCACAAGTAATACTTTTATTTGATATTCATTTTCCGGAAGTTGTTTCACAATATCTAATAATACTTTTTCTGCTCCACCACCTTTTAAGCTCTCCAAAAAAAATAATACTTTCTTCATATTGAACCCTCATTACTTCTTTTTTATAGCCGCAAAACAGTTTTCTCCAAAAAGTCGATGAAAAACCCTTGTAATCCTACTTTTCATTCTCATTACAGGAGAAATCCAAGACATAGAATACCAGTGAATAGAATGTGTATTTTCCGTAATGTCTACAACACCGGTATTGTTATTCATCGGATTAAAATATTCTTTAGGATAAATTGTTATCCCTCCAATTTTCTGAATTTCCTTAACATTTTTCATGCCTTGTTCACGCAAAATTTTAGTTGTTTTTGTAACCACTGTTTCTTGATTAATTGTCCCATCTTCATTCAGAAAATTTTGGCTCGCATAATAATTAAGAATCTCTTCATACAAACCAAGCCCTGGATTCACTGCGATGCCAAGTCCTGGATTCACTGTTCCCCCTAAATTAGTAGCATCATTAATCATCTCATCTTCCAAAGAAAATGAACCATCTATTTCACATCCCATAAAAGGACCTTTTTCTAAAATATCATCAAATGATTTAATTACTTCCACATCCGTATCAAAATAAATACCACCCTCATGATATAAAATATCAAAGCGAGCATAATCACTAACAAAAGCATACTTTTTAGCCTGATATGCCTCTCTGATATATTTTATCTTATTTACATCGTAATTATCTTCATTCCACTGAATAATTTCATAGTCTGGAAAATATTTTTTCCAACTCTGAATACATTTCATTGCAGACTTTGGTAAAGGATTTCCCCCAAACCAACAATAATGTATTTTTTTAGGTATTTCATTTCTACTCATATTTTGTCCTCACACAAATCATACAATATGCTAAAATCATTAGGGAACTGCATATGCTTACAGTTTTCTGTCAGATCTTTTTGTAATTTCATATTATCAATGACTTTTCCAATTTCTTCTGCACACTTTTGGTTTTCCAAACTAACAATAATTCCGTTATTTCCATCTTTTAATTGACTACCAGCAGTTCCATAATTTGTAATAATAACTGGTTTATTCAATGCCTGTGCTTCCAATACGGTAATTGCCTTTCCTTCATATCTACTAGGTTGGACATAAATATCACAGGCTTTTATATAAGGATACGGATTTATCCTTTTTCCAAGAATAATCACCGATTTTTCCATTCTATATTCTTCAATCTTAGACTTGATTAAATTTTCATCTTCCCCAAATCCTATAATATACCATTTTACCTTATGTCCTTGTTTTATAAGTAAACTGCATATTTCTGGAATACTATCAAAATTCTTAGGATGGCAAAAACGCCCTATTGATAATAATTTTACACTATGTTGATCTAATTGATTCAAAACATCAAATTCGTTTGCTTGACACTCAATGAATTTTCTGGATACTGTATTTTCAACCATAATAATTTTATGTTCCAACATAGGAAATTTTTTAAGAAATGACGCTTTTACAGCAGCTGATATTGCCACAATTTTATCATACTGATCCCACATCTCTTTTTCTGAATTCACATCACAATCTATATACTCATAATCCGTATGAATCCATGCCACTTTCTTTTTTCCAAATGCTTTTTCGGCTGCAAAATAATGAGGTGTAAGATAACTAATAATCAAATCATAGTTTTCAGCTGCTATCTGCGGCATAAACCTCTTTGTATATTTATGACTATATTCTAACTCAACATAAGATTCATTCTTAGGGCGATGAAATATATCATATATTTTTGCTAATATTTTTGCTTGAATGCGACCATATGCAATAGAATATTTTTTATTTTTTATCACTTCTTTTAATGGTATCGCAAGTTGTGAATAGTACTGATTTTCTTTTAATACGTTCACTTCTTTTGGAATATATTTTAATAGATCCCCCTTTTTATGTAATAAAAATAAATCTACTTTTACTTTAGAATAATTAAGCTCAGAAAGCAGTGTAAGTAAACTCCTCTCTGCACCACCAATTTCCATTCCTAATGATACTATTAGTATTGTTTTCACTCTTCTCTCCTACCCCTCTTTTACAACCACACTCTGATACCATTCAGAGAATAGTAGTTAAATTGATATGGTACAAAATTTCCCCCTCTAGGTAGAACAAACAAAAAATATATAAAATACGCCACTACTACCAAAAAGGTCATTAGATGTCTTTGTGATCCACTAACTTTTTTAATTAATTCAGGGTATAATACCAATAAAAATAATTCAAAAAACTGCCCCATTCTCATAAAAACTGGATTATACATTCCTACCGCCACAAAACCGAAAAAAAACAGCACACAATTCATGTAAAATGAATGTATTTCATTTTCGATACTATTTTCATTGTGTAATAAATTATTTTTGTAAATCAAAATAAGAATAACTGGAACCGCAACCACTAATACATGAAAAATATTAATTCCCACATTTCCCGTTAATGCATCAGCATAATCCGTAGCCATCTTCGTTTGACCTACCATCTCAAGTATTCCTATCACACTATTCCAAACCGGCTTCAGAGCAATTCCTGTTCCAAACAGCACGAACAATAACACCTTTATTTTTCTAGATAAGAATTGACTTCTACAAAACATCATAACAATTGCTGCAATAGCTGCTGTGGGATGAAATAAAAAAGCTGTCACTGCACATATTATAAATTTAAAATTTTGATGTCTCATCAAATATGGAAATCCACCAAACATAATTGCAACTGCAATAGACTGGCGAACTGTATTATATGGTTGAAAATACGCAATCGAAAAAATATACAGCAAAACTGTCGTTTTGAAATCGGTTGAGTATTTTCTCATCACCACAATAACTGGGGCATAAGTGAAAATAGCTAAAACAGCATTATAAATTAAAAAGTTATCCGAAATTAAATTACTCATAATGTATGTAAGGAGAGAAAACAGTATATCCCGATTTTCCATTATATAATCAAAATTCTTATCGCCACTACTATAAAATCCCATATAATAATTAAAAAAATCTGTTCCATTACACCAACGAAAAGTGTACAATCCCACAAATATGCAAAATATCATAAAAGTCCAAAATTTATTGGGCAAAAATTTTCTTGCTCCTATAACCGATATATATTCAGATTTCGCTGTTCTTTCAGCTATTAGTAAAAAAACGAATATTACACCTATCCAAATTAAATATGTTGTCATCTATTCCTCCATAGTCTATATCCATCAAGTAAACATTAAGTTTACTCTATCTTTTGCGTTCCTGTATGCCATTTGCAGATCACACTATTAGGCAGTAATGCTACAATTATTGGCCTAAAGGCATATACATATTGCAGTTTAGAGAATCCCAAAAGTTTATATCCATTAAAAAACACTCTACTTGTCTGAATTGCTGCTCGTAATGATCTCTTTTTCAAATCTTTTTCACTTTCTCTATATTTATATAAAGGTTTCTGTATATTATAGCCCTTGTATCCTGCATGTACAAACCGAAACCATAAATCTAAATCTTCTGCACGCATTGTACTCTTGGAAACTGTATATCCACCAAGCTTTTGATATACGGAACGTTTCATCATAATTGTTGGATGGGCAAATATTGTAGTCTTAAGCAACGTCGTTTTTTTTGTCTTTTCCGGCATCACTCTTTCCCCACGTTCTCCTCTTTCATCAAATATTATCATATTGCTTCCCACACATGCATATTCTGAGTTTTTTTCCAAGAATTCAAATTGTGTTTCCAATCTATTAGCAATACATATATCATCTGCATCCATTCTGGCAACATATTTGCCTCTTGCATATTTCAAGCAATGATTCAATGTTGCTGCTAAGCGCATATTGTATTCATTTTTTAGCAGAATTACTTTTTCTGGGAATCGTTTTGCTATATCTTGTGCAATTTTATATGTATTATCAGTAGATCCATCATCACACATAATTAATTCCCAGTCATTATACGTCTGTTCAAAGATTGATTCGATAGCTGCAGGTAAAGTTTCAGCACAATTATATATTCCCATAATAATCGATATTTTCACATTTGAAGTTGTCCTTATATCAGCCATTTCAATGTTTCCTCCACAATTACACATTTATCAAAATGATTTTTCATTTGTTTTCTTCCTTGCATCCCCATTTCTCTTCGTACTTCATATGGTAAATTACAAATTTTATTCATCACTTGATAAAGGCTATCCATATTCTGCTTCTCGCACAAATAACCTGTCTTACCATCTTCCACTGCTTCCATACACCCGTGAATCCGGCTTGTAATTACAGGTCTTCCCATTGCCGCATTTTCAAGATTAGTGTTTGCCATCCCCTCATGCCAAGATGGAAGAACAAAGCAATGGCTCTTCTCAATAAAAGGTCTTACGTCATTTTGATATCCCTGATAGTGGAGCCATCCTTCTTTTTCATACGCTTTTATCTTATCTGAATAGTTTTCTTCAAACCCACCAAGAACATCCAGAGAGCATTTATATCCGTTCTCGTTCAATTTTTGCATCACCTGAAATAACTCGTCAATTCCTTTTTCCCGCATCACTCTTCCGATAAAAAGAAAGCGAATAATGTCATCCTCTTCCGGATATTCCGCATAATAAAAATGTTTCAGATCAACGCCTGCTCCAGCAAGCACATGAGTTTTATTCTTCTGAATAATTTTTTCATTCACAAAAGTATTTCTGTTCTCTACATTCTCAAAAAAAACAACTTTAACTTTTTTTAATGCAGTTTTGTACATCCCAGTTACCAATTTTTTTAACATTCCGTTTCCCTGGAATGCAGTTCCAAGTCCCGTGATATTCACAACATACGGAACTTTCAGTATTCGACACACCATACCTCCGTAGATATTCGGCTTGATTGTATAGGTCAACACCAAATCCGGTTTCATATTTTTCACAATTTTATAATACGCTTTCATCAACGTCAAATCGTGGACTGGATTCATCCCCCGACGCTCCATAGGGACGCGTTTCAACATACACTGCAGCTTTTCAAGATTTTTTTCTGCTTCTTTCTCATGTTCATCTGCAATTTCTGGAACAATTGCTTTTACGATATGTCCTTTTTTAATCAGTTCCTGAATCAGCATTCCACGAAATGTATACAGACCCGAAGAATAATTACATATAATTAATATTTTCATTTTCTTACCTTTTTCGCCGGAACACCTACATATGTTCCACTTTCCTTAATATCACAAAGTACCACTGCCCCTGCTCCAATCATACATTCTGAACAAATAGAAATATTATTGCTCACAATTGCTCCTGCTCCAATCCATGTTTCATCACCCACAGAAACCGTTCCACATAAATGGCTTCCTACTGCAATATGCACATAATCTTCCACATTACAATCATGATCAACAGATGCACATGTATTAATAATACATCCCTTTCCAATTCTTGCACCTGAATTGATCACAGCTCCAGCCATAATTACTGTTCCAACGCCTATAATTACATCTTCAGCAACAACAGCACTAGGATGGATAAGCGTAGCCATTTTCCTTGCCGGGATAGATTGCTGTATTTTCTTTCGAATGCTTGCATTCCCAATTCCAACAATTACATCCGCGTTAATTGTGTCCACTTCATGACTTCGACCAATAACTGGATATTCTCCACATTCATGAATAGTTTCGTTATCATCCAAAAAAACGATTTCGTGATATCCATTCCTTTTCGCTATATCTGCAATTACTTTTCCATGCCCGCTAGCGCCAATAATCACTAATTTCTTAGACATTTTTTTCTACCTTTTCTTCTGTTCCCATAAACACTTCCATTGTTGCAGCTGTCTCGGAATTAATACCATCTCGTTTTATTACATTCAGTACCGTCTGGAATATAATTTTCCAATCCCCTAAAAATGTCACATGGTCAACGTACTGTACGTCATATTTAAATTTATCTTCCCAACTAATCGCATTTCTTCCATTCACCTGTGCCAAGCCACTCAATCCCGGTCGCACCTCATGCCTACGTCTTTGCTCCTCGTTATATCTCGGCAAATATTCTACTAGCAACGGCCTTGGTCCAATAACCGCAATATCTCCGAAAAGAATATTTAACAATTCTGGAAGTTCATCCAAACTTGTGCTTCTAAGTAATTTTCCAAACTTTGTAAGACGTACTTCATCCGAAAGAAGATTTCCTTCCGAATCTCTCTCGTCTGTCATCGTTCTAAATTTATAAAGTGTAAATATTTTTCCATTTAATCCAGGCCTCTCCTGTTTAAAAATCACTGGACTTCCAAGTTTTACTCTGACCAAGAAAGCTGTAATAAGTAAAATAGGTGAAAGAACTATGAGTGCCAACAATGCACACAACATATCCTGTGGTCTTTTAATATACTTTTCATAAACCCCTTTTTTATGCATACCGATCCTTCCTTTCACTTTACTCATTTTTCTTCTTTTACTCAAAACATCTCTTTATAATCTCAATCACAACATTCTGTTCTTCTACCGTCATCTTGTTATCACTCGGCAGACACAATCCTCTATGAAACAGATCCATCCCAACATCCAGCGGTTTTCCATCTTTTCCAACTGCACCTCCGGAAATATATGCATTTGTCTTCGCTCTTCCATTCCCTTCACGAGTTACAAATCCATTCATGCGATAAATCGGCTGCATATGCATTGGTTTCCAAAGAGGACGGCCTTCTGCATTGTACATTTCCAATACTTCCAGAATTTCTGTCGGACATGTTTTTCCAGCTTCGCTGATATACAAAGCCTCTTGTTCCCCTCTCACCTGTTTGCACATAGCTTCTGGTTTGATCAACATACAGGACAGCCAGAAGTTCGGCTCTGATTCTACTTCATCATACGGATTCATTTGAATTGGCAAATCTTGAAATGCTGCTTTATATCGTTCATATATTGCCTTTTTTTCTGCAATATGCTCCTCCAAATATGGATACTGTCCTCTGACCACACCCGCAATCACATTACTCATGCGATAATTATATCCCAACTCCTCGTGCTGATACCATGGTGCATTCTCCCTTGCCTGCGTAGACCATTTACGTACTTTATTCGCTGCTTCCATATCATCTGTGAGCAGCATTCCGCCTGATGATCCTGTAATAATCTTATTTCCATTGAAAGAAATCACACCGTAATCGCCAAAATTTCCAGTCTGCACATCTTTATAAGTTGCTCCGAGTGACTCTGCAGCATCTTCTATTATGACTGCTCCATGTCTGTCGCAGATTTCTTTGATCTCATCGATTTTTCCGGGTGTGCCGTAAAGGTGTGCCACCACAACCACTTTTACCTCGGGATACAATTCAAATGCTTTCTCTAAAGCAACCGGATCCATATTCCAGGTATCATACTCCGTATCGATAAATACTGGAACTCCACCTTCATACACCACTGGATTTACTGTCGCATCAAATGTCACATCAGAACAAAACACGCGATCTCCCGGTTTTATGCCAGCCAGCTTCATTGCCATATGAAGTGCTGCTGTGCCGGCAGACAATGCAACCGAATATTTACAACCGATTTTCTCACAGGTAAGACGCTCTGCCTCATCAATATTTTTACCAACTGTAGACATCCAGTTTGTTTCATATGCTTCTGTCATATATTTCAATTCTTCTCCATGCATTGTAGGAGATGATAACCATACTTTATTTTCAAAAGGTTTTAATTCCATTGTTTTTCCTCTTTTATCATTCAGCAATTTATTTTTATCTTATCTATGCCAACTTCTGTTGCGCTTCACTCTCTTCCCCCAGCAGTCTCTCATACACTTCGCCCTTTTTCTCGCTTCCATGTTCTCCTGCCGGGTGGTACGTTGTCACGATCTCAGCTACTTTTTCCCGAATATGATCTGCATTAATATATGCCATATCCATCAACGTCTCCAGCTCTTTTAAGAATGTTTCGACTTCGAACGGAATCGGACACCCGATATGGATCAGTTCGTTCCTCGTCTTCTTCAACCCTTCTTCTGCCATCAGCTTCTCTTCATAGAGCTTTTCTCCCGGTCTTAATCCCGTATATTCCACCTTGATATCCACATCCGGTTTCAGTCCGGACAGCTTGATCAGGTTTCTTGCTAAAGTATCGATCTTCACCGGACTTCCCATATCCAGCACAAAGATTTCTCCGCCATGCGCATACGTTCCTGCCTGCAGAACAAGGCTGACTGCTTCCGGAATCGTCATGAAATAACGGATAATATCCGGATGAGTCACCGTGACCGGCCCTCCCGCTTCAATCTGCTTTTTAAACAGCGGGATCACAGAACCATTGCTTCCCAGTACATTTCCAAAACGGACTGCTACAAACTCTGTCTTGATATCTTTCGGGAATTCCTGCTGCACCATTGCTCCGTCTTCATCATCTGCATGGGCATACAGGATTGGCAGCTTTTCCGGTGTGCCCTCTTTGATCATACGGTCAAAGGACTGGATGATCATCTCGCACAGACGCTTGCTCGCTCCCATAATATTCGTCGGATTGACCGCCTTATCCGTGCTGATCAGAACAAATCTCTGACAGCCGTTCATCATCGCCGCATAGGCCGTCTTATACGTTCCGATCGCATTGTTTTTGATGGATTCGCATGGGCTGTCTTCCATCAGCGGTACATGTTTATGAGCAGCTGCATGGTACACCACCTCTGGCCGATACGTCTCAAATACCGCATTGATCCTTCTGGAATCCCGAATGGAACCAACCAGGACCACCAGATCCAGATCCGGATATTTCTTTTTCAATTCCTGTTGAATATCATATGCATTGTTTTCATAAATATCAAACACGATCAACTGTTTCGGCTGATACGATGCGATCTGACGACAGAGTCCGGATCCAATGCTTCCGCCTCCTCCGGTCACCATTACCTTTTTGCCATGAATAAACGCATGGATCTCTTCCATATTTACTTTGATCGGCTCCCGTCCCAGCAGCTCCTCCACGTCGACATCCCGCAGAGCGCTCACCTTGACCTCTCCGGTCAGGAACTGATACACGCCCGGCAGGTTTTTCAGCTCACATCCCGTCTCTTTACAGATGTTCAGAATATCTCTTTTTTCCTCTGCCGTAGCACTCGGTACTGCTACAATGATCTTGTCGATCTTATAGCGTTCCACACACGATAAGATATCGTCCCGACCGCCGACGATCGGCACACCTTCGATATATCTTCCCCATTTATTCGGGTTATCGTCAATAATACAGCAGACAATATCCTTCAGCTCTTTTGCGGTCTTGATATCCCGCAGGATGATCTGACCGGCCTTTCCGCCCCCGATCAGAAGTACCCGCTTCGCTTTTGCGATCTCTTCTGTTTTACGCCGCTTACTTCTCTCCAGTAAAACGAACCGATAGGCAAAACGTACCATCAGCGTCATACCAAACTGGATCACCGTTCCGAAAAAATAATACGAAAGCGGCATTCTGCCCAAAAAAAGCGTCATACCTGTACAATGAAACAAACTTGAAATACCTGTTGCAACTATCATACGTACTAACTCACTATAGCTTGCAAATCTCCAGATACTGTTGTACAGACGTAGACGCCAAAATACGAATAACGAAAATATGACATAAATACCAATAAATTTAAGGTATGCTCCCAAAAATTCCTTTGGGATCATAGAATATCTGCAGTCAAACCGAAACCACAGTGCCAGAAAAAATGCAATCACAATAGAAACTGCGTCGTATCCGGCCAGCGCAAGGGAAACAACCTGCCAGTGCTCAACCTTCTTCTTCGTGTATCGAACCGCATTTGCTTTTGCTTGATTCAAACTCTTTCCCACAAAACTCTCCTCCTAAGTGTTACTTATTTTCAAACATTGGATAATATCCTTATCCTCTTCCATCCCCAATCCCTGATGTTTATAAAAATTTCATAAACATCGTCTATCTATTTAAATCTACTACATTTCTCTACGTTTTTCAACATATAACGCCTTTTTATACAATAATTTCCTAATTTTGATAACAGTACACAATATGTAACAAATCCTCACCTGTTTGACATAAAAAGCGCAATAATATCTCCTCACATTCTTTCGTTTTTTATATAATTTTCTAATTCTTCCAAGGACTTCTTTTTTATTTTTTTGTATATATTTTCAAAAAAAGTGGAAGAAATCTCTTTCCTCCACTTTCCATTTAAATATTAAAGTCTTTTTCTGTCAAAATAATGCGGTCTGCATCGTCTGTATTCTTTCCAAGTACCCGTTTTACAAGTTTCTTTGCAGATACCTTCTGGGAATGCGCCATAGCCTCATCCATGATATCTTTTACTTCTGCGACTGTCACTGCGTGATCTTCTCTCTGCATCGCATCGATCCGGCTGTACAGCGCCAGGATTCCCATCTCGTCGATCCGGTATCCATTCTCCTGTGCATACGTCTGACCGAATGTAACCAGCTCGTCATTTACAAAGATCGGCACTTCCAATCTGCTTGTAAATTTCTTTCTGAATTCTCTATTGGAAGAAAGCACCCGATCCAGCGGCTTTCTCTGCTCTTCCAATACGATCAGCATCTCACCTGTATCCTTTTCCATCGCCTTGTTCAGCTTCGCAACCGTTCTTTCACTTAATTTTCCTGCTTTTTCAATGATCAGCGCTCCGCCGTACAGCTTGGCAATGATATCACTGATCTTCTTCTTATTCAGCGCTTCTCCGGTGATGATCGCAACTCTTCCCTGACGGATCTTTCTCTGCTTCTGGATCGCTTTGACCACATCAACCGCAAGAACCGTCTTTCCGTTGCCTTTGTTTCCGACGATCAGCAGGTTGCCTGTATTGGATGTACCTCTTCTGTTCGTACAGTTGCGGTCCTGCTCCAAAACATCCACAAGCTGTTCGCTCATGCCGCGCACCGGAACAAAGTAGGAGAACAGCTTCTTCTGCTCTTCTGTCAGCCCTGCTCTTTTTGCGCCCTGTCCGGACAGGTCATAGCGGCTGTGTACCAAAAATCCTGTATCGGAAATCGATAATGCATCTGCAATCTCATCCATCGGAAGCGGTGCAGTCTTTCCTGTCGCAATCAGCTTCGCAGTCTCTTTTCTGCTCAGCGGTGTCGTAGAACTCAGAATATCCGACTCAACAGGCTCTTCATCCGGAATCTCACGATCGTCCGGTTCATCACTCAGCGTCGGCTTGAACTCTTCCTGCAGCCCTGCTGCAATCGATTCGTAATCGTCCTCATAATCATCATCGTAATCCAGTTCTTCTTCGAATTCCTCTTCCAGTTCCTCTGCTGCGTCTTCTGTCAGAAGGTCTTCATAATCTTCTGCACTGTCAACCTCCAGAGTCAGCTCTTCTGATTCCATTCTAAGCTCTTCTGTTGCTGCCTCCTTATTCTCAAGAGGTTCAACAGGAGTACTCGTGTGTACCGGAATCTCCTCACTCTCTTCTTCCGGAATCACACCTTCAATCTCATCGATCATCCTCTGAATATCCGGGGATAAGATCGGGCTCTTTGGCTTGCGCTCGATCTGTTCTATATCCTCTTCGTTCACTTCTGGAACTTCTTCCGGTTCAACACTGCCCTCTGCGGCTTCCCACTCAGCAAGAATATCATCAATATCAAGTATATCGTCAACCGGCTCGTCTATTCTCTCATCCTCTTTGATTTCTGTTTCTTCTAATTTAATAGATTCTCTTTCCATATCTTCCTTCTCAGCCTCTTCTGCTACTTCAGGTTCCTCGATTACTTCCACATCTGCTGCATCTGCCACTTCCGGTTCTGCCAGCTCTTCTAATTCTTTCAGATCAACTTCCTTAACTTTCGTCTCGATCGTCTCCTCAATAATCTCTTCTACAGGTTCTTCCTCTGTCACTTGATCCAGCAATTCCAGATCTGATAATGACTCAATCTCTTCCAGTGCTTCTGCCAGATCTGAGCAATCATCTTCCCCTGTACTCTCCTCGTCATCACCTTCCACCGGTTCTGCGTCCTCTTCTGCCAATTCTTCGATGTCTTCTTCGTACTCTTCCGCATCCTCTTCTGAAAGTTCCAGCTCTTCCTGCTCCTGCGCTTCTTCTTTTTCTGTATGGAACAAATTCTGAAGCGCCTCGCCAAGCTTCATCGTATCACCCAGCTTCTTCTTCGGCGGCTCCGCTTTTTTCAGCTGCTCTGCCACTTCCTCCTCACTGAGTTCGGCATTCTCCGGCTCTGCGATCTGCTCAGAACGCTCCAGCATATCCTCTGTATAGCGGGCAGCTTCTTCCTGCTCTCTTCTCCGCTTTTCTTCTTCCTCAGCTTTTATTCTGCCCAGATCGATCAGTTTTTCTGCTGCTCTTTCTGAAGATTTTTCTGCTTCTTCCAGCCTTCTGTCATACTTTTCCTGCTGCAGTGGAGTCAATGGCTTGTATCGCATCTTCAGTTCCATGGCCTTGTATACATACTTACCTTCGCTGAACCACAGAATCAGATCATCACACTCTTCCAGACATTCGGCTGTCATCCCGGCTTCTTCATATCTCTTGGCCAGCTCGTATGCCCACTCTTCGACATACTCTGCTTTTTTGAACTGCTCCAACGCACGGATCTGCTGCTCGATCGGAGCTCTTCGTGCTCTCAACAGGCGGTATCTTAGGATGTACTGATTCGGATCTTTTGGCGCAGCCTGTACGTATTCATCATAATAGTCGATTGCCTCTTCCAGATTTCCAACCTTTATCGCAAGAGTGCACAAGCGATATAATATCTTTCTGCTCCCCTCTGTTCTATGATAGGCAGCTCTCAGAACTCCAAAACTCTTACGGTAATCTCTGATCTTTTCATATATATTGCTGACGTTTAACAGCATATTTACATTTCTGACACGCTTCCAATCAATGCTGTCAGCAATCTCAGCGGCTCTGTTGTATGCACCGTTTTCCATAAGTTTTAGCATCTGTTCTGTCTTCAACTTATATTCATACTTGTCCACTATGCTCACCTCATTATACTTAGTCTGTACCTTACAGGTATCTTTCTCTTCATTGCCTAGTTTGTTCTAGTTTACCATATGACTCCCGTAATGTCAAAAAAATGCACCCCCAATTGACATTGAAGATGCATTTTACATTTTATTCAAATTTTTCATATTCTATTTTATAAATCGAAGGAACTTCTCAATTCTGTTCCTGCAAGACCTCTACCTATGTTAATTGATATAGCAGTCTGTTCACTAAGACTGGCTTATATGAAACCTCCTGTTCTTCAATTTAACAATATCTATAACCTAAATCCGACTCGGTATCGGTATCATCCTATCATGAAAGTCCTCTCTTCAGTTATTCTCTCTATAACCTTTCGGCTGCTGCAGTATCATCTGACGATATTCCAACATCCTATTTGATTATTCTTTCTATAACTGGGGGTGCTTCATATAAAACTGATATTCCTTATCCATGTTTCTTTACACATGTTCGGGAACTTTGGCTACATGTGGTATCTATATTCAATACGTCTGTAGATGTCGAATCTTTTCATTTTCATCCAGCTTTACAATCTCTTCGATTTGATCTTTTCATTCACTTTTACTGGATCTTATCTTTCGTGGTAAAGGTCTCTTTCACAGGAACCTGCATCTACCGTACCACTGACATATTGAAATGTAACTGATGATATACTGTCCATTGGACCTCTGCCTCCTTAGTTCGTTTATTTTTAATCTAACAGAACGACTGCTTACTAAATTAAGAATCGCTCTTTAGTTAAATATCCTTTTGAGATGTGTGATTGTTGTATCTCTTTTGGATTGACTTAATAATAACACTATCCCTTTTAGTTGTCAACACATTTTTTATATTTTTCTTTAATAATTTTTAAACTATTCTTTTTTTGTTTGAATTTTCTGAATATTCAATTTGTATAATATGCGCATTGCGATTGTACACAAATACAGATATAATAAATTTACTTTTTAGCTGTCGTCTGTACAGCATTGGCTTCTGTCTTTTAGAAGCTGTCTGTTTTCCGGCGTTTCGCCAGATTTTCAGTTAATTTTAACCGAACACAAGAATAAGAAGATTGCATCTACACGATAAGTTTTTTATAATGGAGGAAAGTACATGCGAAAAAATAAAAAAAGAAATCACCAGAAACACCCTGTCCCGAATCACAAATATAAGGATCGGCTTTTTCGCCTGGTTTTCAATAACAAGAGGGATCTTTTGGACCTATACAATGCATTGAATAATACCTGCTATGAAAATCCGAATGATCTTGAAGTGAATACACTGGAGGACGCTGTTTATCTCTCTATGAAAAATGATATTTCATTCCTGATCGGCGGGACACTGAATCTCTACGAGCATCAGAGCACGTATAATCCCAACATGCCATTGCGCGGACTGATCTATCTCGCCAGGTTGTATGATGGATACGTCGAGACGGAAAACATCAATTTATACAGCAGCACTCTAAAAAAGTTGCCGATTCCTCAATACTTTGTGTTCTATAACGGCACAAAAGAACAACCGGATGAGACGATTCTTCGATTGACAGATGCATTTGAATCTGTATCCGATAATCGGCAGCCTTGTCTGCAGTGTACCGCAGTGATGCTGAATATCAATTACGGACATAACCTTGCGCTTATGGAAAAATGCCAGCGGCTGAAAGAGTATTCTATTTTTGTAGATACGGTAAGGATCCAATGTAAGAAAACGAGTGATCCGAAGCACGCTGTCACGAAAGCGGTGGACATCTGTATTGAAAAGGGAATTCTTCGGGATGTACTGGTGAAACATAAAGCGGAGGTAATCAGTATGGTTCTGACATCGTTTAATCAAAAGGCTTATGAAGAAGACTTAAAAAACCAGTATAAAGAGGGTATTGAGGAGGGCATTAATCTTGGACAAAAAGAAATTGTTCTCCATATGCTTCATTCCGGCAACTCTCCGGAGAAGATTGCTCAGCTGACCGGAATTGATGTTGAAGTTGTAAAACAGTGGATTGAAAAAGCTAAATAACTTTTACAAAAGCATATCCCCCGGATCTCAGGCTTCTTTCTCCTGAAATCCGGGGGATCTATTCATTTTCTCTATTTTCTTAACAGATTTCAGCTCCTGCCGGCATTGATTTTTCCGGTGTCATCAGTGCAAGGTTGCCTTCTGCATCTTCTGCGCATAACAGCATTCCTTCTGATAATACGCCTGCCAGTTTTGCAGGTTTCAGATTCACGAGAACCATGACTTTCTTTCCAACCATTTCTTCGGCTGTGTAATGACCTTTGATTCCGGATACGATCTGTTTTACCTGGCTTCCGATCTTCACCTGTGAGCAAAGGAGTTTTCTGGATTTTTTCACTTCTTCGCAGGCAATGATCTCTCCGACCTGGAACTGCATTTTTCCAAAATCGTCAAATGTGATCTCTGGTTTTGCTTCGATATCGATCACATCTTCCTCTTCTTTTTCTTCTTCAACCGGTGGATGCAGCTCTTCTACTTTTTTCAGAACTTCTTCCAGATCCAGTCTTGCGAAGAGGATTTCCGGTTTTTCTGTTACATGACCATTTCCGAGCTGCTCCAGAATCTTTTTGCTGGTGGATGGCATGAAGGATTCCAGAAGTTCTGCACCGCGGGAAATGCTCTGAATGAGGTTCCAGAGAACTGTTTCCAGACGGTCTTTTTTCGCTTCATCTTTTGCCAGTACCCATGGCATTGTCTCGTCAATGTATTTGTTGCAGCGTTTGAAGAGATTGAAAATTTCTGTCATTGCATCTGCCACACGCAGCTCTTCCATCTTGTCTTCGACTGCTTTTGGTGTGCTTTCTGTCACTGCCTTCAGATCTGCATCAACCTCTTCTGCCACACCTTTGTCTGTTACAGTTCCGCCGAAATATTTATTTGTCATGGAAACGGTTCTGTTGACCAGATTTCCCAGTGTGTTGGCAAGATCAGAATTCATGCGCTCTACCATCAGTTCCCATGTGATAACTCCATCATTTTCAAATGGCATCTCATGAAGAACAAAGTAACGAACTGCATCAACGCCGAAGAAATCTACCAGTTCATCTGCGTAAAGGACGTTTCCTTTGGATTTACTCATTTTTCCGTCTCCCTGAAGCAGCCATGGATGTCCGAATACCTGTTTTGGAAGCGGAAGATCCAGTGCCATCAAAAAGATTGGCCAGTAAATTGTATGGAAGCGAATGATATCTTTTCCGATCAGATGCAGATCTGCCGGCCATAATTTGTGAAACTGCTCCGTGCTGTTTCCATCGCAGTCGTATCCGATTCCTGTGATATAGTTTGTAAGCGCATCCAGCCATACGTAAGTTACATGTTTCGGATCGAAGTCTACCGGGATTCCCCATTTGAATGATGTTCTGGAAACACACAGATCCTGCAGTCCCGGAAGCAGGAAGTTGTTCATCATCTCGTTTTTACGGGATACCGGCTGAATGAATTCCGGATGTGTATTGATATGCTCGATCAGTCTGTCTGCATATTTGCTCATTTTAAAGAAGTATGCTTCTTCTTTCGCAGGCTGTACTTCACGTCCGCAGTCCGGACATTTGCCGTCTACAAGCTGTGATTCTGTGAAGAAAGATTCACATGGAGTACAGTACATTCCTTCATAGTGCCCTTTGTAAATATCTCCCTGATCGTACAGTTTTTTAAAGATCTTCTGTACCTGTTTTTCATGATCTTCGTCTGTTGTACGGATAAATTTGTCATAAGAAGTATCCATCAGATCCCAGATTTTCTTGATTTCTCCGGAAACATTGTCTACGAATTCTTTTGGTGTTACTCCCGCCTCTTCTGCTTTGAGCTCGATCTTCTGACCATGCTCATCGGTTCCTGTCTGGAAAAATACATCATATCCCTGACTTCTCTTGTATCTTGCGATCGCGTCAGCCAGAATAATCTCATAAGTGTTTCCAATATGCGGTTTGCCTGATGTGTAGGCAATCGCTGTTGTGATATAATATGGTTTCTTGTCTGCCATCTCTCTTCTCTCCTTCATAAAAAATCCCGTCTTCCTGCTGCCAAGAAGACGGGTGAATACCGTGTTACCACTTCTGATTTATCTCAGCCTCACGGCTGAAACCTCTGTGAGTGCTGCCAAAAACACTCTCTCGCTGTAAAGGGCGAACCCATCGCAGTTCACATCATGCTTGCTACGCCGCTCGGGAGCCATGTTCGATCATCTTCCGTTCATCCCTCTCAGCATCGGATCCTTTCTCGGATCTTCCGGGAATTCTCTGTAAAATTTCGGATAACCTACTCTCTCCGTCTTTGCATTTTCCGTATGATTTTTCTACCAGATATGTGTATAAAATACACACTTTCTCGTTGAAAATCGTATCACAGCCGGAATGATAAGTCAAGATTGCACCTTTTAAAAATTTGTCTTATTACGATCCAGCGGCCACTTCGACCAGAAATTTTTTCTGCCGTAATGCCTCTTCGATCAGATCCAGTGTCTCTTCGGAATCTGCCTCGATCAGATGATAATGATAATTGGAGGTAATATTTTTCAGAGGACTTGATTTTCCCCGCTTAATATCCTCTACAAATTCCATCACTTTTCGTCTGGATGTGATGTTAATCTCTGCCTCCATGTGACCGTACACCCTGTGATTGACCATCACGTTCACCACTTTTCCGCCCAGATCCACTACCGTACACAGCTCGTCTTCCAACTCTTCATCCGTGTGATTCACTTTGAAGATCCGGTTCACGGAATGTGGAGTATTCAGAAGATATCCCCTGTTTGTGGATATGATCTCATGTCCCGCTGCCCGGATCAGTGCGATATCCTGCACGATCACCTGCCGGCTGACATCAAATTCTTTTGCAAGCTGCGCCCCAGATACCGGAATACTGCTTTTTTTAATCTGATTTATGATTTGATCTCTGCGTTCAGAACCTGTCATAAATACTGTTCCTCTCTTTCTTTTTCTGCATCTTTATTCCACTGCATGCAGATTCTTTAAAGAAATATCCAGGATCGGAGCGGAGTGTGTCAACGCACCGCTGGAAATATAGTCAACTCCGATCTCTGTCAGACGCGCGATATTTTCTTTTGTCACATTTCCGGAGCACTCTGTCTGGGCTCTTCCGTCGATCAACTCCACTGCTTTTTTCATATCCTCCGGTGACATATTATCCAGCATGATGATATCTGCGCCGGCTTCCACCGCTTCTTTTACCATGTCCAGATTTTCTACTTCTACTTCAATTTTTCTTACAAACGGTGCATACTCTTTTGCCATCTGCACCGCTTTGGTCACACTTCCTGCTGCTCCGATGTGGTTATCTTTTAACAGCACACCGTCAGAAAGGTTGTAACGGTGGTTGTATCCGCCGCCTGCACGAACTGCATATTTCTCAAAAATACGCATATTCGGTGTTGTTTTTCTTGTATCGAGGAGTTTGATCTTGCTTCTTTCCAGAAGTTTTGCAACAGAATTGGTATAGGTCGCAATTCCGCTCATTCTCTGAAGATAGTTGAGCGCAACTCGTTCTCCGGAAAGAAGGACACGGATGTCTCCTTTGACTTTTCCCATCAGCTGCCCGTTTTTCACTTCTTCTCCGTCTTTGTAATATAACTCTACCTTCGTGTCGGGATCCAGAAGGGTAAACACTCTCTCGAACACTTCCAGTCCGGCAATAATTCCATCCTGTTTGCAGATCAGGTCTACTTCACCTGCCACTGCCTCTTTCATCACTGAATTGGTTGTCACATCTTCACTGGAAATGTCTTCTTTTAACGCTTCTAAGATCAGGTGATCTGCCTGAAGCTTCATTGTAATCTGATTCATCTGGTTTCTCCTTTATTTTTCATCTATTCTTTCATTTTATACAGCCTGTTCTTTTTCCAGACACCATTGCTCTTTGATAAGATTTGCCGCCCTTTTTGCAAATACAAGACTCTCCAGAAGAGAGTTGCTTGCCAGACGGTTCGCTCCGTGCACACCGTTGCAGCTTGTCTCTCCCACTGCAAACAGCTGCGGCATGGACGTGTGGCTGTTCTTGTCTACCCAGATACCGCCCATAAAATAGTGCTGCGCCGGAACGACCGGAATGCACTCTTTTGTAACATCATAGCCTTCCTCCAGGCAATGCTCGTAAATATTCGGAAAATGACTCAATATCGTCTCTTTCTCGATCGGCGCCATGGACAGCCACACAAAATTCGTTTCATCCTTTTCCATCTGTTCCCGGATTGCCTTTGTCACCACGTCTCGCGGAAGCAGTTCATCTACGAAACGCTCCATGTTTTTATTATAGAGAAGTGCGCCTTCCCCACGGACAGATTCGGAGATCAGGAATCGTCTGCCCGGCTTTTCCGAATACAATGTAGTCGGATGGATCTGTACATAATCCAGATGCTCCAGACGAATGTGATGTTTTTTCGCTACTTCCAGTGCATCTCCTGTCAGATGAGGGAAATTTGTGGAATGCTGGTACAGCCCGCCGATTCCTCCACTTGCCAGAATGGTATAATCTGCATAAATAGAGGACTCTTCACCACTTTTCGTCTTCACGGTGATTCCCGCACATTTTCCGTTTTCCTCAAGAATGTCTGTCATGGTCGTATATTCGTAAATTGTTACGTTATTCTTTTCCCTTACCCGCGCCAACAGCTTACTGGTGATCTCTTTTCCTGTCACATCTGCATGAAACAGAATTCTCGGTCTGGAGTGTGCCCCCTCTCTTGTGTAGGCAAACGCTTCTCCGTCCTTTTCAAATTCTACTCCATATCCTACCAGATCTTCAATGATTTTTCCAGAACTGCGGATCATAATATCGACAGATTCTTTCCGGTTTTCATAATGACCGGCTCTCATCGTATCTTCAAAATAACTGTCATAATCCTGTTCATCCCGGAGTACACAGATTCCGCCCTGTGCCAGAAATGAGTCACTGCTCTCGGCATCTGATTTCGTGATCATGATGATTTCTTTGTCATCCGGAAGATTCAATGCAGAAAACAGCCCTGCAACACCTGTTCCAACGATAACAACATCTGCTTTTTTATTCATAATACTCTCTTTCCTTTCGGCAGGCCTCTCTTTTTATGAAAGACACTCTATTTTGCCAGCTCCAGCATTTTTTCCAATGGTTTTCTGGAGTCAGTTCTCAATTCCTCACTCAAATGAACTTCATTCTCTCCTGTTTTTAAGACGTGAAGAACCTTTTCCAGTGTGATCAGCTTCATATCCATACAGACAGGCTCTGTCTCTGTAAAATAAAATTTCTTATCCGGATTGTCTTTTTCCAGCTTGTAGCGGACGCCGTTTTCGGTACAGATGATAAACTCTTGTTTCTCACTTTTCGTTGCGTAGTCGATGATTCCGGAAGTACTTCCTACATAATCGGAAATTGCAAGCACTGCCTTTGGACATTCCGGATGCGCCAGTACCTCTGCTGCCGGGTGCTGTGCTTTCGCTGCTTTGATCTCCTCAATCTGCATGTGTTCGTGAATCGGACAGTATCCCTCGTTGTATACAAAATTCTTTTCCGGTACCTGCTCTGCAATAAAATGTGCCAGGTTCTTGTCCGGAATAAAGAAAATGTTCTTGTTCGGAAGTGCTTTTACGATCTTCACCGCATTTGCTGATGTAACGCACACATCAGAATGTGTTTTCAGCTCTGCTGTAGAATTGATGTAGCATACAACCGCCAGATCTTCATATGTATCCCGCATTTTCTGAATGGTTTTGGCATCTGCCATATGTGCCATTGCACAGTCTGCATGCATATCCGGCATCAGAACTGTTTTCTCCGGGTTCAGTACCTTCGCACTCTCTCCCATGAAAGACACGCCACAGAATACGATGGTCTGCTCTTTCAATCCAACTGCAACCTTACTCAGATAAAAAGAATCTCCGATGTAGTCCGCAATGTCCTGAATCTCCGGTCTCACATAATAATGTGCCAGAATAACTGCATTTTTTTCCTGTTTTAATTTCTGGATTTCTTCCACAACTGTCATATTGTATTCCCTCACTTATCCTGAATTGTTAAATTTTTATCGTTAATTGCTGACAATTATAGCACAAGACTTTACATGTGACAAGACAGTTGTGAAATTAAAAAAGAAGATACAATCCGATTTAACAGACTGTACCTTCCATATTTTATACACTTAATTTCTTTTCAGCCAGAACACTGGAAATCACAAATAGTATAATGCATGCAACAATATAAAATGCGCATTCTCCAATTCCTATATAGAGTCCGCTATGGATTCCCATAAGTCCGTATTTGGCAAACAGATTGTAAATATATTCCACAATTCCATTGATCACAAAGAACAAAATGAATGAAACAATGCCCGCAAATCTGGAATTGATCAACACCGTTCTGGATACAATGACTGCCAGAAATCCGGTTGCGATCACACAGGTCCATGCAAGGAAGAAAAACAGAAAGATTGCCATAAGTGTGATCCAATCCATATTTCCCTGGAAAAGCCACTCTGCACCAATGCGAAGCCCTTTAAAAAGCTCTTCCCATGCATCCATTTTTGCAATCAAACTCAAAATGCAGGCTATTGCTGCCAGCACGTATGCTGCTGAAATAAAGAAAATCTGTAAAATTGCTGCAATGTACTTTGCTCCCAGGATCTTCCAGCTTTGCATCGGCACCATCCAGAGCATATGACTCTGCTTTGTTTTCAGGTCACGGTTCAATATCAACAGACTTTCAATTCCCATATAGAAAAATACAAACATTCCGACAAACATTTCCAGCATTACACTGATTCCAACTGTATTCCCGTTCTCTGTAAAGGTTCCAACTACAACTGCCAGTAAAAACACCAGAAGCAGCGCCAGTATGATGTTTCTGGATGTCTGCTGTTTTTTCAGCTCATATTTGATCAAGCGTCCCATTTTGTTTCCTCTCTTTCTCTTTTCTCATTCTGCCTTTGTTCTTCCTACATGATCTCCAGATAAATATCTGCCACGGATTTTCCACTTTGCATCCGTTCTTCTTCCACTGACATCCGACGCACAACTTCTCCATCTTTGATAAAGATTGCCTCATCGATAAAACTTTCGATCTCATCGATCATATGTGTGGAAATTACAAAGGTATTTTTTTCATTTGCTGACTCCAGGATCATCCCGAGAATCTCTTCTTTTGCTTTATAATCAATTCCATTGAACGGCTCATCCAGAAGATACAGCTCTGCTTTGCGGCTCAGTGTTGCGATCACCTTCAGCTTTGCTGTCATACCGGTGGACAGTTCTTTGACCTTCATCTTGCCTTCCAGGGACATCCTTCTTACCATCTCGTGAAATTTCTTCTCATCAAAATCCGGGAAGAAATCTTTATAGTACTGTCCGACTCCGTTCACATCCAGAAAACTGTAGAAAAACGGCTCTGTAGACATGTAGGCGATCTCTGCCTTATCTCCATAGAACCACGGATGTTCCTTGAACAAAATCTCTCCGGATGTAGGCTTTGTCAGACCGGAGATGATCTTCATCCATGTGGTCTTCCCGCTTCCGTTCTCCCCGAGCAGACCATAGATCTTTCCGCCTTCCAGTTTCAGCGAAACTTCATTCAGCGCCTTTTTTGTGTAAAATGATTTGCTTAAATCACGACATTCTAAAATCATCTTCTCTCCTCCTTGTAGTCTGCAATTTTTGAGATAATATCATCTTTTTCAAATCCAAGATCCTGCATCTCATGTATAAAGCTGCTCAACAATTCTTCTGCCATTTCTTTTTTTATCGTCTCGAACATCGTCTCTTCCTCCATCACAAATGTTCCAATCCCCCGCTTTGTATAACAATATCCATGAGTCTCCATCTCTCTGTAGATTCTTGCTGCAGTGTTCTGATTGATCTTATAAAGGACCGCCAGCTCTCTGTTGGATGGAAGCTTCTCTCCGGGAAGTATCTTTCCCTGTATCATCTTTTTCTTCAAGTCGTGAATGACCTGCAGATAGATTGGCATCTCTGCATTGTAATTCATCTTCTTCCTCCTTCCGCCTTGTGTATCAGTGCTATAGTTAGATAGTACACTAGGTTTTTAGTTTTGTCAAGAGGGTTTGGAGGAAATATGAAAAAGAGAACTGAGAAAGTGACAGCAAAACCTATTTAAATAAATCAAAGAGAAAAAATCATAAATTTAAACAAAATCATTTGTATTTCTCTCAAAATATGGATATACTGTTTATATACAGGAGGTGTACCATAAAATGTTAATTAGATTTAAATTCCAAAATTACCGCTCATTTCGTGATGAAAATATTTTATCTATGGAAGCAAAAGGCAATTCTGAATACAAAAATTGTCTGATCCCCTATAAGAAAAAAGGACTCCTTCCTGCGACTGCTGTTTTTGGAAAAAACGGTGGTGGAAAGAGTAATGTTATTCGTGCATTCTGGCTAGGAGTTCAATTCATTCGAAATGCACAGAAAACACAGCATGAAAAAGCAGAAATTCCAGTACGGGCTTTTGCCTTAAATGACTACTCTGAACAATGTCCTACCGGTTTTGAATATGAATACATCCAGAACGGAGTAAAATATATCTATGGCTTTGCCGCTACAAAAAAAGAAATTTTTAAAGAATACTTATATGCATCACCTAAAGGACAAAAATCAGAAATATTTACAAGAGAAAAGCAGCTGTTTTCCTTTCCGGCAAATGGAGAAAAGAAAAAGAAAGAGATGATTTCTGAAGCAGTTGCTCCCAATCAACTGTTTTTTTCTATTGCCTGTGTAATGAATTATCAGCCATGTATTGCTGCGATGAGATGGTTTCGAGAGAATATTCATTTTTCAAAAGATTATACGGATATCCCAAGACAATTATTGGAACATGCGGAAAATCCAAACATGTTAAAATCGATTGTGACCTATGCGAAACAGGCAGATGTCGGGATTGAAGATATGTCTTTTGAAATAAAAAATGAAGAAATATCTACTTCTGATCCACTTCCAGATAATTTACCAGAAGGTATGATAATGGCTTTGAAACAATTCTCAGCAGCCTTGAAAGATTCTTCAGAATCTGCGGAAATGAATCTTAAAATCGGAGAGATTAAAACATCTTCTTTACATCATGGAATTAATAAAAACGGACAACTCGAATTGTTTTCCCTGGAATTATCTGATGAGTCTGATGGGACCAGGAGATTGATGTCACTTGCCCCTGGAATCGAACAGGTTTTAAATCAGGGGGGCGTTTTACTTGTGGATGAAATTGACAAAGAGCTTCATCCTTTACTTGCTGAGTTTATCATCTCAAAATTTCAAAGTCCTGAAACAAATCCAGGGCATGCACAAATTATTTTTACAACACATGATACCGAATTATTAAATATGGAAATTTTACGTAAAGACCAGGTATATTTTGTAGATAAAAATAAACGAAGTGGTGTATCCGAATTATTCAATCTAACACACCTTCCGGTTCGAACAAATGATAATATTCGTAAAGCATACCTTGTCGGAAAGTATGGTGCAATACCAGATGTAGATACCGTGGAGGTTGAATAATGAAACGAAAAATCAAACCGCTTATTTATGTTTTTTGTGAAGGTGAAAGTGAAATAGAATATGTCAACTTCTTGAAAGAAAAATATGAAGATGTAGCTGTGATTCAAAAACCGGTAAAAGGATTATTTTCTACTGCAGATAAAAAATTCAAAAAAGAAGCTAAATATCGAAATAATGCGGAAGTCACAGACGAAATCTGGTTCTTCTTTGATGTCGATGATGGACAAACAGGAAGTTGGGATAAGAATAAAAAAATAATTTCTGTTTTACAAAAACTAAGGAAAAAGCCCAATATACGAGTACGTCTTCTAATGACAACAGGATGCGTGGAATACTGGTTTTTACTGCATTATAAAAAGATATGTCCATCTATTCAAAATGTTGCTGAAAAAGAAAATGTTATGAAAATGCTGTTGAATGAATGTCCTGGTTATACAAAAGGAAATCCAGTTATGACTAGAAAAATAGCAGAAAATTTAAACACAGCTATGATCAATGGTGACTGGGTGTTAGAACATATTGAAGGCTTGCCGACATTAGAAGATAATGACGTAAGAAACCGTTGGCTATATCAATCCACTTTAACGTTTACAACTGTACAGGATGCAATCAAATTTCTGGAAAATTTATAATCCATAAATTTGTTCTTAGTAAAACCAGGGGATTCCAATGGCCCCTGGCTTTACTCTATCTTCTTAACACTGCCCACTTCTGCTCTCCGTCATCCTTTAAATCTACATCCGGAAAGCTTTTGATATACTGCTGAAACTGCGAATATCCATAATCTCTCACTTTAAAATTCCCGAACTTATTTCGAATCTTATTTCCGAGAGTTCCCAGAGATACTCCCTGACATCCCGCCTGTTTCAACTGGTACATAATATATTCTTCAATACGTTCCTGCTGACTTTTATCTTCATACAATGTCACGGATACTTTTGTTCCATCCTGTAACAGCTTCAGTTTTGGAAATGTTTCCAGAAACTTGGACAACAGACTGTATCCATATCTTCGCACATCGAAATCCGGGTACAGTTTGACCAGACGGCTTCCGACCTCTCCAAGTCCAGTCTCCTTATCGTTGTTTTGATTTTCTGTAATAATCTTCACGACCGCTTCTTCAATCTGACTCTTGGAGACTGCACCGGCAGACTCTTTTTTGGACTCTTTTCCTACAACTGCATGTGCCGCTGCTTTTTCCGGTTTTTCAAGCATGCTGTCTTCTAACAGCAATTCCAATACGGTAAAAATATCACAGGCTTTTCGAAACGGCGGCGGTGTCTTATCTTCTCCCATTCCAATCACCATTTTTCCGCTTTCCCGAAGTCTGCTTGCCAGCTTTGTAAAATCGCTGTCACTGGACACCAGACAGAATCCTTCCAGCTCGCTTGTGTACAGCATATCCATGGCATCAATGATCATTGCCGAATCGGTCGCATTTTTCCCATGAGTATAGCTGAACTGCTGGATCGGTGTGATTGAGTTCTGCAAAAGCACCTCTTTCCAGCTGGAATTGTAGGTGCTGGTCCAGTCCCCGTAAATCCTCTTGTACGTGACATTCCCATACTTGGATAACTCATCCAGTATCGGTTTGATATATTTTGCTGAAACATTGTCCGCATCGATCAGCAACGCGTATCTCTCTTCCATATTTGATAACCCTCTCCCTCTAAATTTTTCCATTCAAACACACCATTCTCACAGATCATGTAGCTGTGTTCTGAATTTTCTTTTGGAATCGACACAGAACCCGGATTCATGTACATGACACTCTGATCTGCTTCCGTATGAATCTTTTCACATGCCGGTATATGTGTGTGTCCGTTCAGCAGAATATCCCCTGCTTTCAGCATCGGCAGCTTTCCCGGATTCCACACATGACCATGTGTTGCATAAATATTCTGTCCATTCAGATTCAAAAAACAATAGTCCGCCAGAATCGGAAATTCCAGAACCATCTGATCCACTTCCGTGTCACAATTTCCTCTGACACATAAGATTTCCTGTTTTCTTGCATTTAACATGGCAATGACTTCTTTCGGCGCATATTCTTTTGGCAGGTCATTTCTCGGACCGTGATATAAAATATCTCCCAATAAAAGGAGCTTGTCTGCTTTTTCTCTGTCGTAAGCTTCCAACATTTTTCTGCAGTAATATGCAGAACCGTGAATATCTGATGCGATCATTAATTTCATATGTGATTCCCTCTTTTCTCTGTATTATCTCAGCAGAGATCTACCTCAATAAAACTCTCCTGTTCAATCCCTCTGCCTTCCTGAATAATAAGTTCCAACAGCTGTTTGATCTGCTCATTTCCATCTTCCAGTTTTTTCAGTTTTCTTTTTGTCTCTTCCCGAATCGGATACGAATACTGCTGATGCTGTAAATAAGTATCTGCATCCATCTGTAATGGTTTCAAATCCGGGAAAACCTGATTTCTTTCGTATTGAAAAATGCGGATTCCGCCATAATCCAGATCCCCACTGTGATATACATCTATATGGCGCTGTCTCTTTTTCGAAATCTTATTTAGTTTATGTAAAATCCGGCAAACTTTCGGTCCCGGATATCCACCCACAAATAAATATAATGTTCCTTCTTCATAAGGCGCCATCACAAAATTCATTTTATTCTCAAAGATAATCACTTTTTGTATCTGTGGCTGCTCTGGTTCCAGCTCTGCATGCAATAATGATTCTCCCTCCAGAATTGTTCCATATTTCCAAATCTTCGTATTAACAGCGGCTGTTCTTCCTCTGTCATCTACAAAATACAGCAGCAATTCTCCTTTGATATACATACTCTGATAACAGTCTCGAATCAATACAATCTCTTCCAAAACTTCTATATCATCCAAAAGCTTTGTTCTGTCTGGATTGGTTTTTCTGGCCTGACGGATGACATATTGTTTCATCTCTTTCGTGAAATTTTTGGATCCCTCCAGAGAATTGCTCGCAAATACTTTCGCATAAGTCAGTTTCTGCAATTTATCCAGTTCCCGAAAGCATTTTGCATACTGCCGCACTTGTTTCAGTCTTTCATCCGGTTCCCAGTTTCCATTATTTTTCTCAGATTTTTCCAGAAGATCCACATAGTAGCTCCGGATCCATGGTTTTTGAACCACAGACATTTCTTTTCTCAAAAATTCCTGATACTTCCACAATCTCTGTTGTTTGGGAATAAACCTCGGTTTTACGTTTTCACGATACAACTGATAGAACTGATCTCTGTCTTCCAGATGAAACACCAGACTTTTGATATCGCTCCCTCGGATCAGCCAGTTGATCTTCACCAGTCCTTTTTCCTGCAGATCAATCGCTTCCTGTATTGCTTTTTCCCGTGAACAGCCTTGATACAAAGGTGGTATTTCACTGGCGCTTTTGGCGCTGTTATTCAATGTTTTTCTTCCGCATTTTTCTGTACGCCAGTTTGTTTCACCACTTTCCAGCAATTCCACAATTTTTCCCAATATCCACGTCATCATTCTTCCCCTTGCAGCTGTTCAAACTCCATTCGTTCAAATTCCTGTATTGAAATATGCCTTTTATTTGGATTGGCATACACAAATGTCTTGTCTACATTTTCCAGATAGTTCTGAATTTTATCATTTGTTGCACTGATAATCGCCTGAAATCCCAGTCCCCGGATCAGAGAAATACAACTTGCTACTTTCTCTGCATCCATTTTGGAAAATGCCTCATCCAGGACAACCAGACGCAGGGTTGGCGGACGCTTGATCTTCGGAGACAGATTGATTCTGTAAATCTGTGCAAAGCTTGCCAGAAGCGCGATGTAAAGTGGGTTCTGACCTTCTCCACCGGAATTTTTCTTGATCATCTTGCTCAGACCGATCCGCATATCCTTTTCTCCCTGCACGATCTGCTGCATATCAAAGGAAAGATACGTGCGATAATCTGCATATTTATCCATATTTTTTCTGGCTTCCTCCAGCTCTTCCCTGGTGGCATTCTCCGGCGGAATGAAAATCTCGATCAGCTCATTCATCAGATCTCCGTATTCTTCCTCATGCTCCATGGTAAACAGGTTCATCTGATTTTCCATGTGGTCACTCAACTGAGACGGATTGATATCCAATGCGTCATCCATAAACATCCGATAGAATCGTCCGTCCGGACCTTTGTTTTTCGTAATGACAAACTGATACTTGTCCTTTCCGAAATCCAGACGGCTGATGATCCGGTTCAATTCATCTTTTTTCTGATATGCCTCTTTGATTGCATAACGAATCTTGGATACAAAATCAACTTTAAAGTGTTCCACTGCTGCTCTCGCCTGTTCCTGTGCTTCTTCCCTGTATTTTTCCAGGTTATCGCACTCAAGATTTGAAAGCTGCTTTTCGTACACGTCATTGTCACGGATCGTTGCAGAATAGGTTCTGTTCGGATATTTTCGAAGATATGCACTCCTTGCTTCTACCAGTTTTTCATATGCTTTTTCCTGCGCATCTTCCAAAGGCTGTTTTTTCTTGATACGTTCCCGCATCAGGTACTCATAATTGCGGCTCTGTCTGCCCTCCAGATACTCCTGAAATTCCGGCTCATATTTTTCTCTGTCCTGCTGCCGGAATTCATTTTCTTTCTGCACTAACTGTTCATTAAAATCTACCTGCATGTTCTGGAATCGTTTTCCGTTTTCCTGATGATTCCAGATGGTTTTCTGAACTGCCTCAATCTCTGCTTTCTTTGCTTCCTGCTTCTGCTGGATTTCCTGTTTCTGCTGCTCCCACACCAGAACGGATTCCTCTCGCAGCTTCTGCATTGTATCCAGAAGCCTGGCCTTTTCTGCCTCCTTTGCAGGAATTTTCTGCAGATCAGACAGCCATTGTCTGTAATCCTCCAGAGGCTGTGTCAGTCCTTCCAGCTGAGAGATCCTGCGGATTTCTTCCAGCATTTCCTGCAGTGGAATCCGTTCCTCCTGAAGACTCTCACATTTTTCTTCCAGACGGCGGATTCTCTGACGCATACTGGTCTCTCCGATATATGCCCTTCTCGTATAATTTTCCGGATTGATATGCTGCAGACGGAAACTGTGGTACAGCACACAGTCTGCAGTGATTCCGATCCGGTTCTGACGAAGCTCTTCGATACTTTCACATTTGATGACATTTCCGAGGAAGAAATTGATGTATGCCTGCACATACGGCTCTTTTGCGATCAGTTCCTGTGCCAGGGCTCCTTCTTTTACTTCCCATTCTGTCTCCTGTACTTTTTCTGTATCCAGAACTGCTGCCCGGAAAAATTTCTTCTTATCCATGTCCTGATAGATTTCCATGGCAGTTTTCGCGTACTTTGGTTCCACGACCAGAAGCAGCTTGTTGTTTCCGAGATATCCTTCGATGGCATTGTGCCAGCGTTCGTCCCGCACATCCAGAAGATCTGCCAGAATCTGCACATTGACAAACTTGCCGCACTTCTCATGCAGCCGGTTTCTCAACTCATATCTCGCTTCTTCCAGTTCTTTTGGATAGGCTTTTCTTCCCTGTTTCAGCTCTTTTAATTCTTCCCGTGCTGCCTTTTCTTCTTTTTTGACCGCGCGAAGTCTGGCATCTGTCTCCTGACGCTCTTCTTCCAGTTCTTCCCGGATCTGTGTCAGACTTGTCTGCAGCCGTTCCAGCTCACCTTCCGTGATCTTTCCAGAAACAAACCGGTCAATATCCCACAAGGTCTGATTCGGCGTCACATCTTTTTCTTTCCACTCTTTGAGACCATCTGCAGTCTTTTTCCATCTTGCCTTACTGTTCTGCAGCCGTTCCAGGGCTTCGTTCAGACTCTCCAGATCTTTTTCCATGGCTGCATAACCACTGTCCGCAATCTTCAAAATTATTGCTTCGTATTCTTTCTGAAGTTCTGCCTGCTCTTTTTCCAGATTGGCTTTTTTCGCTTTCTGTCCCGCAATCTCTGTCTGTGTCTCTTTCATCCGGTCATTCAGTTCCTGGATTTTACTCTGCAGATGCAGGATTTCCAGCCTGGAAATCTGATAGGTACAGGACGCCGTCTCCTCCTGTTTTTCTTCATACTGCCGATAGGAACCCCGGATCTCCTGAAGATACCCGATTTCTTCCATGGTCTCTTCGATTTTCCCGCGCATTCTTCCATACTGCATCACACTTTCCTGCAGCTCTTCAATGTGCATATCCTGTTCCATACAGATATATTCTTTCACGAAATCTTCCAGTTTGATATTCATACGGAACGGAATGGCTCGCTTGAACAAACGAGGAAATTTTTCGATATCCAGACCACCCAGATAAATGTCATACATCTGTCTGCGGAATCTCTCATTGCTCGGACCACAATAATACTCTTCCTTTGAAAATGTCCGCTGCAGATATTCTTTGACTTCAAATGTCGTCAGGCAGCGCTTATCCGCCCGGTACTGATTTTCCAGAAGCCCGCTTTTATGCCAGAAAAACAGGCGATTGATCTCATTTGTGGCTGTCTCAACATCAAATACCACTCCCACGCACTGCTTTTCTTTCGTATCTGTCTGCTCCAGCTCCAGAACGATCGTACTGGAGAAATTCTGGTTTCTCAAATACTGGGATTCGTTATTTTCCCCGATGTTCACCATTCCCCTTAAATATTCGATCAGAGAACGGTCAGAGTCGTCTGCTGCCGCCTTATTAAAAAATCCTCTTCCGTCTGTGTTCGCGTACAGTACGATCTGCATGGCGTCGATCACTGTAGACTTTCCACTTCCGGAATGTCCGGTAAAGAAATTGATTCCCTGATTAAGAGTAAGTACTTTTCTGTCTATGTAATGCCAGTTATTCAGGCAGATTTTCGAGAGCGCTTTGAACGCCTGTTTTGTCTCCACTGTCTTCCTCCTCGCTGAACGTCTCTAATAGTTCTCTGATATCATCTCCAAGCAGCACTGTATTGATGCACGGATAAATAACAAGTCTGCTGTTCTCATCCAGCTCCTCCATCACATCCACAGGTTCCACAATCTGATATTTTTTCAAAAATGCAACGGTCCTCCGCATCTCTGTCGGGGACGGCAGGCCGCTTAACACATGGAATTCTCCCGCTTTTCCGTTCACTGCTCCAAGAGTGGTCACGATATGGCTGCTGGATGACACTGCTGCCATCTGCTCATCATAGATCAGCTTTAACACCAGAATATAGATTGTGGCAAGTCTGGAGAGCTTTTCTCCCCATAGTGTCTCTCCCTGGATGTACATGACGCCCATATGCAGATTTTCCTGCAGTGTGATTCCGGCAACTGCAAAATATTTCTCCAGAAATTCCCTGTGCTTGCTGCATACACGGTACTCCCTGACCGGAACCATCCGCCCGGTCCGTTTTTCAAATTTTCGTTCCAGAAGAAAGGTCTGACGATATAATGTCTGGATCACATGTTTGATATCGTCCTGCTCTTCTTCCGAAAGCTGTTCGTAATATTCGATCATTGCGGTCTCCTTCGCACAAATTTTAATGCCGGATATTGATACTGTCCACTTTGGATGACTGTCTCCTCCTCATTCAATACCCGATATTTACTGTTCTTTCTGGTACTGTAGTCATATGCCAGGATCAGTTTTTCAAATGCTGTCTCTTCTGTAATATGAAGTGTTCCGGCGTCCATCACTTCGTTTTCCATATGCTCTTCGATAAAATCCTCAATCTCCTGTCTGCTGTAGCGCATCTGAATCCGGTTTAACTTCAGCACATCCTCCCGGTTCAGATCTTCATATTCTTCATCCTGTCCCATCTGGCTGATAAAGTCTGTCCTCTGCTTTCTTCTCTTATACAATGATTTTTCGGAAATCATCTCAAACAGAGACAGGTTCATCCGTTTTCCTGCTTCCGTAAGCAGCTTCTCCGGTTCTTCCTGCGCAGATATTTTATTCAGAAGCTGCACCACCAGCCCTTTGGTATCGGTCTCTCCGCTTAACAGATAATTCATCCGGCTCACGGTTGCCCGCACATATTTGGAATGCTCTCTGTCCATATTGGAGATCCTGTGTTCAATGTCATCAAAGCCCCGTTCGATCAGATCTAGCAAATCTAACACATCCTCTTTCGTATCTCCTGCTGCTTTTGCTTTCTGCCGGATGCTTTCGATCCATTCTTCATTTTCCCGCATATCCCGGAGACATTTTTTGATGTCCATCTTGTAGATATAAAAATTGTCTGATGTTTTTAAGATATGATACTTTTTCTTGACAATTTCTTCCACATACCCGTCCAGATGCTCCCGCAAAAGTTCCCCGTAAGACTCCTGATCCAAAAGCCTCTCGAAAAACTTGTCCATATTATGAAGCATATCCTGCAGCGCTTTGTTCAGCTTTCTTGTATTGATCAGGGCCGTCCTGAGCATATTCAGATTTACTCTGGAATTATTCTGAAAGGAAAACAGTGTGGCATATACATTCTGAATATATAATTCTGTTTCTTCCAGCTCTTCGGACGTGAGTCGCTCAAATGCCTCAATAAAAACCGCCGCATAATCCGGTATCACAATATTTGTGGTCATCGTACTGTAATCTTCGATCTTCTTCAGCCATCCGGTCTTTAAAAGCCACCGTAAAATGCGGGATGCTGTCGTCTCCAGCATGTCAAAATCCGTCTCGTTCTCCTCCCGCTGAAGCAAAACCTGTTTCTGTGCATTCATATCACTCAATACCTGCACACAGATTTCTTTCGTCAGAAAATAATTACTGTACTGATATTCCTCATTAATCACCAACAGCGACTCCATGTAAATCTCCCGGTTTACCGAACGGAACAAACTCCAGAATGTGTCCGGGATCTCGTATCGTAACTGCATAATTTTCTCCGTATCTCGTTGATTTGTGTCTGTCATATTATAACACGAAGTCCTTCTGTTTTTTATAATTTTTTAATTCAAAATTGCTTTCAATACAAAAGCAAGCAATGCTATCTGTTACTTTTAGCATTACTTGCTTCTTCGCTTGATTATTTACTCCATTTTTTTCTCTAATATCCTAGTTAATGATCTTTTCTAGTGCCTCTAACGTACATTTTACCATATGCTCTCCCAGTTCCTTGCTTGCTTCTTTCGCACTTTCTGCAAACCACTCTGTGTTCTCTTTTGTTTTTTCTAAATCGACATGATCTGGATAAAGAGCATATAGCAAGCTAGTTTCAAATTTTCCAGCATGATCAAATCCACCACACTTATGCTGCGCTTCTTGACTGATTAATGGAATTACCTTGATATAGGAAAATGGGTCATCACCTGATCCAAGATTTTCATAGTAATCGGCATAATCATTGCTTCCCCACCAACCACGTCCACGAGTATCTTCCATATATTCCATAGTTAATTTTTTTGCGGCTTTATGACACGCTAAAGTCATTGGCATCAAACCAGCTTCCTCAGTCTGATGATGAGCTACACAATATATATTTTTCACACCACCATATAATAATGATTTCAATATATTGTAAATGTACTGTTCATATACATCAACATCAACTTGTATCGTCCCTGTTTCAGGTCCTCCTACTGCATAACTTGCAACTCCATACCAAATCGGAGGACAAACTACAACTTCTTTCGTTTTCTCTAGCTCCCTAAAGATTCCATTGATAACCATTGTATCGCATCCACAACTTGCATGATGAGCATGATATTCAATTGTTCCAATTGGGATAATAAACGGAACTTTTCTACGTTTTGCATCTTCAATTTCATCAAAAAGCATATCAATTAATTGCATAGCACATCCTCCTTCTTTAATGTTTATACCATTTAAAACTCAAGTTCATACAATTTTCCAATTTCTGGAGAGAGAACATCACATCCATCCTCTGTTACTGCAATCCCCTTTTCCCAGCGTACCCCAAATGTATCTGTTGAGATAAATGTATCAATCTGGAATGTCATATTCGGTTTCAAAGCATAATCAGATGTTGTTTCAACCCATGGTGCCTCGACTTCAATCATACCCGTTCCATGCAATGGACCATATACAAAATTATCTTTATATCCATTATCTACATAATACTTATAAAAATTTTCTGCAATCTGTGAAGCCGGAACACCTGATTTTACCTGCTGCTGTGTCCATTTATGAGCTTCAAGTCCAAACATTACTACATCTCTTCTTTTACCTTCCAATTTTCCTAAAACAATTGGATATCCGATTGCTGCAGAATATCCATCGATTTTAGCCGACAAGTTCAGCTGAACAATATCTCCTTTCTGAAACTCTCTGTATGATGATCTGGAAATTGCGTGTCGTGTCGATGCTTCTGAAAATACATACATAGGAAGTCCTTCATATTCTGCTCCCTGCTCATATACTACTCTTTCTGCAACTCCAACCATTTGAAGTTCTGTCATTCCAGGCTGAATTTCTTTAATTACCTGTTGAGTCGCCAGTTCAGCAATTCGATATCCTTCTCGTAAGCAATTAATCTCGTTTACCGATTTGATAGACCGTAATTCTACCATTATATGATCTGCTCTTACAATTTCTGCTTCTGGAAATGCTGCTTTAATACCTTCTATAATAATAACTGAAGTATCCAAATAGCTGGCGACACCAATTCTTAATTTCTTTCCATTTACTCCGATTGCATGAAACACATCCTGGTATGTATCAGCTTTCAACTCTGGATATGCTGGATCTGCACTTTCCCTATATTCTTTTAATACAAAAATTTTTTCCAAACGAGAACGATCTGCTGCAAATTCTCTACTTTCTGGTCCTACCATTAGAGCTGCATCTCCAGAAGCTGAAATAGCAACCCCTGATCTTTCAAACAATGGCCAAAATCCTGAAAAATATCTTGCATTTGCATAATCTGCTTCATTTGAATTAACAATCATTGCATCAAGCTTTTCTCTCTGCAATATTTTTGCCGCTCTTGTAACTCTCTCCTTATACTCGTGATCCGGAATAAAAATTTTACCATGATTTGACATTTAATTATCCTCCTAATCTCTTTTTTAAATTGAATATCCTGTCGTTGTATAAAATGCTACTGTTCTAGGCTCTGCCCTTCCATACTGTGCAACTACAGGGGTATTACTTTCCAGCATAATCGCATACTGTTCACCAAATTCTGCTGTATATTTTCCAAAATCCTTTTCTTCATTTGTTCTGAGACACCGTACTCTTCTGGCCTTTACACATATTTCCAAATCCGATACAGGCTCTTTGTCTGTGTAAAGAAGCGTTATTTTAATATATGCATCTTCATCACTGACATTTGTAATAATAATTGATTCATGCCCTGGTATACTATTTACCCCTTCTGGTGGAAGTTCTGCATCTGGAAATATCCAAACTTTACTACCGTATGTCATTTTTACCTCCTTTTTCTTAACCAGCATAATTAAAAATTTGTTTCATATCATGAAAGAATTCGCTTTGCTCATCCATACTGTATTTTTGAAAACATGGATGGGTATGCATCCACCACTCTCTTGTGACAGGATCTGCTTCCATTTTTCTCATATCTTCTTCATAGTCGCTTCCTATGTATTCAAAATAAGAAAATACGTAAGATTGAAATCGGAATATTGAATAATTCCTAATATTGCATTCCGAAATTTTCTTCAGTACATCTGGCCAAACATCGGCATGGAGCCTTTCATATTCCTCTATTTTTTCTTCTTTTAACTTCCCTATTTGACCAAATTTATTTATCCCCACTTTTTACTCCTTTTTAGAAAACGAATCAATCAATACAACGACAACAAGAATAATTCCCTTTACAACCCACTGCCAATATGTGTTAATTCCCATCAAAACCATGATATTAGAAATTACTTGAAGGAATAATGCTCCAACAACAATTCCTGCAATTCTTCCTTTCCCGCCTGTTAAAGAAGTTCCGCCAAGTACACAAATTGTCATGACATCAAATAAAAGTTCATCTCCTAATGATACATTTCCTGATTGTGTTCTGGATGTAAGCCCCAATGCACCAATCGCGGATAACACACCACATATTACAAATGCAAGAATCGAAATATATTTAACATTTAATCCAGATAATTTTGCTGCTTCTTTATTTCCGCCTACTGCAAAGAAGCTTCTTCCGGTTGCTGTATGGGCAGTGAAAAAATATAAAATGACTGCAACAATCAGCATAAGGATTACTGCAATTGGTATACCTGCAATTTTTCCTAAAGCCAGTTTTCCGAATGTTTCAGATAAACCAGAAATCGGTAATCCGTCTGAGTAAATATAGTTAATGCCTTTTAACATATTCATTACGACAAGTGTTGCAATAAAAGATGGCATTTTTCCGTATACTACCAGACATCCGTTTACAACTCCAATTAAAGCTGACATTAAAATCACCAATATGAATGCTACTCCAAGTGGTAATCCATTTTTTACAGAAAATCCTGCAAAAAAAATGGATACCATACCTATAGTTGACGAAATAGACATATCCATTTCACCAATCAATATTACAAAAAACTCTCCCATTGCAATAATTGCAACAAATGATGCCTGACGTAACACATTCATGATATTCGTTGTTGTTCTAAAATTTGCATTAAAACAGCATAGCGCAAATAATACAACAAACAAAAATACGATCATCCAATCACTTAATAACGCTTTTACACCACCGCTATATTTTTTTGACTTTACTTTGTAATCATTCATTCTGCGTTCACTCCTAACAAATTGTTTATGATAACTTCCTGAGTCTTTCTTTCACCTTCTACTTCATCTAAAATTTCTCCCTCATACATGACATATACTCGATTACACAGTCCAATAAGTTCTTCCATTTCTGGTGACACTAATATTACTGCCTTCTTTTGTTTTGTCAGTTCATGGATCAGATTATAAATTTCAAACTTAGCACCAATATCAATTCCTCTGGTTGGTTCGTCTAAAAGAAAAATTTCTGTATCTCGAAGCATCCATTTTGCAATTACAATCTTTTGTTGATTCCCTCCAGATAATTTTTTAACGTTTTGCCACAATGAATGATATGCTAAATTCATTTTTTCATTAATTTCATACGCAGCTTTCATTTCTGCTTTATGATCCTGAAATACTCCTGCTTTTCTAAAAAGTTTCATAGATGGTAAAACAGTATTATCTTTGATATCAAATTTCATAACCAATCCTAATGTCCGCCTTTCATCAGGAACTAATCCCATTCCTAGCTTAATAGCCTGCTGTGGTGATTTAATTTTCACTGGTTTTCCTTTGATCAATATTTCGCCATCCGTCACTTTATGATTTCCAAATATTGCCTGAACTAATTCCGTCTTTCCTGCCCCTAAAAGACCCGCCAGCCCTATAACTTCACCTTCCCTTACCTGAAGATTAATATTTCTAAAAGCTTTTGGCGCTGTCAAATTCCTTACTTCAAGAATTACATCACCAAATTCTTCATTGATAGGTGGATATACATTTTCCAGTTCTCTTCCGATAATCATTTTGACAAGACCATCATAATCAATATCTTTTACTTTTCCAGAATTGATATATTTGCCATCACATAATACGGTATAGGAATCACAACATTCAAACACTTCTTCTAATCGATGTGAAATGTAAATAATTCCAATGCCCTTTTCCTTAAGAACAGATATAATTCTAAAAATATTTTCAATATCTTTCTCCTGCAGCACAGCAGTCAATTCGTCAAAAATCAATATTTTAGGATCATCCAATAAGGCTTTTGCAAGTTGGATAATCTGCCGCTCTGCCGTTCTTAAATGTTTTACCGGAATGTTTAAATTAACATCACACTGCATGTACTCCAACAATTCTTTTGCTCTCTTATCTAATGCTTTCCAATTAATATGACCATGTTTTTTTTCATATCTTCCTACGAAAATATTTTCCACTCCCGTCATATCTCCCATCAAAGTAAACTCTTGATGTACAATTGCAACACCCCTTTTTTGGGATTCTCTGACGTTATATGCTGGGATCTTAATTTTTTCTCCTTTAATTACTAAATCACCTTTGGTCATTTGGTTTTCGCCTGTAATACACTTTGACAATGTGGATTTGCCCGCTCCATTTTCCCCTACCAAAGCATGACACTCCCCAGGCATTAGTGTAAAATTAACCTGATCTAATGCCTTTACACCAGGAAATTCCATAACGCCATCATGTATTTCCACTAAAGGAGTCATTTTTATTTTACCTTCTGCCATCATTTACTCCTTCCTATAACCATAACCACCCAAATGCTTCTACCCCAGAGCTGATAACCTCTTCATCTTTATCTTCTGGATGCCTCATATTATGTATAATTCTTTTTAATTCATGATACGGAAACATACAACTTCCCACACCCGTTTCTGTCACCGGATTAATGTCAAAAAACATTTCTTTTACGATATCAAAATCTTGCTCGTTGTAATATAAAATTTCATCAAGCAATTTTTCTTTCTTCTCTTCATCATCTTCCTTCTCATATGCCAATGCTGCCAACACCATATCGTAAATAACTGCATTTCTGCGTTCTGCATTTTCCAATTTATCAAAATGAGGCAGCCAAGGTCTTAATTTTTCATTCAAATACGCCTCTTTTTGTAACATCTTTATCTTACTTAAAATATTTTCATGATTCTGCTTTGCTTTCAAAATTGCTGGTATATCATCTTGTTGCATTTTATTTTTCTGGAATGGAAATGGTGTTGTATACAATGGAATCTGACTTTCATGTATAGTAACCATATTTTTCATAACATATAAAACAGTTTCTCCTAAATCTCCAAAATTCTGTTTACATGCCATATGGTAAAATTCCTCATTGTCCATCTGAGAGCCCCATCCATAATTACCGTGAGCAAACAAATGCATAAATAAACCATACCATTCAAACATAAAACCATTGATACCATGAACTCCCATTTTTACGCTTCCTCTATGCTGCCTGATATCAGTTTCAATGACCTGTTCATTTGTCTCATCTTCGTAACGGATCACATTGCTTTTAAATGTTCGATACAATCTTCCCATTGTAGAAGTAATTGAATTGGATTCTGTATCCCGTGCCCATATTCGATCTCTTCCAAATGCGTCACACCATTTTTCAAACTCACTCTCTGGTACATACAAACCTGGTGCCCAAAACAGCATGATATCCTCTGGCATTGAATCCACACATTCTTTTAAAAACATAGGATCTTTTTCAAGCGGAGGCTGTCTAAATGCCCTGATTCCAATGACCGCATCTTTATTGATATTTCTGACCTCGTCATAAATTTTTTTCAGCAGCCACATATTTGCTTTATGCTTTGCTTCTCCCGGACTATTTGAAATTGCATGCCATCTCTTTTTACAATCATCGCATTCACAAAACCAAAATCCCTCTTCACTTTCTTCTAATGTATATCCATCAAATCCAATCTTTGCAATCTCTTTCATAGATTCTACAATATACTCCACATTACCCGGATAACTTAAACAAAGCGAATCAAAATCATTCCTAAAATCGCTATCTTTTGGCGGTTTCATTCTTGCTTCCGGATGTTTGATCGTAAATCCTCCATTGTATGAATTCAAACCCACATAAGCAAAAATTTTCACTCCGTATCTATGAGATAATTCAATAAACTTCTGCAAAAATGGTTCCTCTAAATTAGGATGTGTATATCTTACTGTCAACCATCTTCTATTTTCGGCATTCCAAATTTTAATTGGCACATTTCGGAATACTGTCTCTGGATATTTTTTCATTTCAAATGGCCAATATCCATACATAACCAAATTAAACTGATTAATTTTATTGTCCAGACAAATATTCAAATATTGTTTCCACTCTTCAAATCCCCATAACTGACTATCAAATCCAAATCTTCCATATCCTGCATACCAGGAAAATGTCTGTGCAATAGCCCTCACTTCTAATGATGGCCAATCTGTAATGTGACATATCGGTAAAACAAATGAATCTTTACTCTTCTCCAACAATTGCTTCAAAGTAGTCATTCCATTCAAAAAACCAACTCTGTTTTCATAACGAAGTATCACATTTTCTTTGCTGATATTTATGTCATATCCTTGTTCTTGAAATAATTTTTTCTGATCCGAATCAATATTATCCAGAGAATCAACCAGCATTACTTCTAAAATATTTTCTTCCGTTTCATTTATTTTAACTTCTTGATAATTCCAAAAACGTTCTCTTGATAATGCAATCAGCTCTTCGGAAATTCCTTGTTCCGATTTTAGCCACAAATTTTTAAATTTCTTTGTTTTATTTCCATCTTCGTGTACAACTTTTGGTTCTGGTAGCAAATCAATCACACAACATCCCTCCATTATTCTAAGTAACTGGCGAGTCTGACTATATCGCCAGTTACTGTTTTCAACTCACTTTTAGCCGAGCCATTTCCAGTTCTTCCAATCATAATCTTTGATGTTTTCCTTTGTGATAACTTCTGGATCTGGCAAATCATATTTCTCTGGTAGTTCTTCCTTATCCATTAAAACTTTAATCATTGCATCTGTTGCCTGATATCCTAATACTACAGGATCCTGAAGAACTTCTCCCAACCATGCTTCATTTCCTTCTTCAAGCCATCCTAATACGTCTTTATCTCCAGCAATACCAATAAATTTAATTTCTTCTCTTCCCTGTGCGACTGCAGCATTATATGCTCCAACTACTTCTGCATCATTATGTCCACATACTACATCTATTACAGATTCTCTCTGGAGAACATTTTCCATTAATGTCTGAGCTGAATCCCTTGTTCCTGCTCCAGTATCTCCTTCTTCAATAATCTTTGCATTTGGATATGACTCTAATACAATTTCCTTAAAGCCATCAAATCTGTCCGAAGAAGCTTTTCCTGATGTTGGTCTTGAAATAAATAAACAAACGGGATCATCTTTTCCAAGAGTATCCAGATAAGCAACTGCTGTCTCTCCAGCCTTCCTGCCTAAAGCCTTCATGTCATGTCCTACAAACGTAGACCAAACTACATCACTTTCAGATGCCGGTTCTTGAACATAATCACCAACAATAACAGGAATTTCATTATTTACACATTCTTTCATTGTTGGGATAGCAGAAGAGGCATCCGCCGGAAAAAGAATAATACCATTACAACCTGCAACCTGCATATTATCCAGGTTTGTCAACATTGTCTGTACATCTGAATGGGAATCTTCAAAATCAAATTTGATTTCTACGCCTTTGTTTGCTGCATTTTCCTCTGCCCACTGATTACATCCATCTACAACTCCCTGGAACCATGGATACGCCGTTAATTCCATAATGGAAACTCCAATTTTAAATTTTTCCGCACCTGTCTTTTCATTCGTTGTTTCCTTCGAACTTTCTGAACTTCCACATCCCACAAGCCCCATAACCATTGCTCCTGCCAATAACATTGCAAGAAATCTTTTTTTCATCACTATCTTCCTCCTTTAATAATAATTTTCTTGCTTAATTTTATCTTCATTCTATCTATCATTTTCATTTAATTCAATATTTTAAGTTAAATTTTCTTTCTATTAAATTTAAACGTTTAAATTTAATAACATTTGTTTACATCTAATTTACTTTTTCATACTTTTGTGGTATGTTGAAAAAAAGTCAATTCATGTTTTTTTAATTTAAGGAAGGAGGCACGATTATGGCGACTCTCAAAGATGTTGCAAATCTAGCTGGTGTTTCTATCGCTACCGTTTCAAACTATTTAAATAATACCAAACCTGTCAGCAAAGAAATTTCTAAAAAAATACAAGATGCCGTTAATGAACTTCACTATTCCATTAATCAAAATGCCAAAAATTTGAAATCTAAAACAAATACAGATATTGGTGTGATTTTACCTAGTTTGAATGATAGTTATTACGTGCAGCTCTTCCAAGGAATCAAATCATATTTCCAGAATACAAATTACTATTTAAATCTTGACTTCTCTGAAAATATACCTGAATCCGAAAAAAACATTGTCCATAATTTGTTGAAGAAACAAGTATGTGGACTGATTTTAGTTTCTTGTCAACCTATGAATTGGAAGTTCTATTATGATAATTTTACATCTAAGAATATTCCACTTGTTTTAATTGATAGAAATATTCACAGTCTGGATGCTAATTTTGTTTCTTTCAATAATAGAATTCTTTTAAGAAACATGATCGAATCCCTATTACAATCTGGTTTTACTGATATCTATCTCATGTCAGGTCCAGAAAGTTATGGCTGTGAATTTGAATGCATACGTGGATTTTGTGATGCCTTTAAAAACTATAATTTGTCACCACCTGCATACGCCTTTTTTCAAACAGATATGAGTAAAGAAGATGCTTTCAGAAAAACCATTCATCTTCTCCGATCAAGAATTCCACAAGCGATTGTTGCAACTTCCGAATCATTAGCCGCCGGAATTATTGAAGGTATAAAAATTTTAGGATATACAACCAACGATATTCCTGTTTTCACTTTAGGTGAGGAGCATTGGAATCTTCATACACACTCCTTTTCCTCTGCCTCTACGGTGCGCCCGGCAATGAAACTCGGTCAGTTGGCCTCTAAACTTCTGTTAGAGCAACTCCAGTCACCTCTAACAAAAGAAACTGAAAAAATTATTTTAAGTGGGGGAAAATTTTATAATTATAACTCATGTGATAAATCACACGTTATTAAAAAAGAAAAAAAAGAATTTAAAGAAACAATTCGTGTTTTAATGCTTGATACGTCTCAAGTTCATTCTCTGCTGGGTTTATTAAAAAACTTTGAAAACAAAACAGATATTCATGCAGATGTAACGATTCTTCCACATCATCGTTTATATGAAACTATTGTAGAAAAATACCGTTCAAACAACGAACAGCCTTATGACGTATTTATGTATGATATTCCCTGGCTTCCTTCCCTTGCCTCTGAGCAGATATTAGAAGATATCACTACTAAATTTCATTCCATTAACCCTGATATCTTTCTTCCGAATTGTTTGAAGTATTACAGCATTTTTAACGGTCGCTATTACGGCATTCCTTTTATGTATGCTCCACAAATTTTTTATTACCGAAAAGATTTATTTGAAAACACGGCATTAAAAAATGATTATGAAAGAGAAAATAATATTTCACTTCGTCCACCCAGTACTTTGAAAGAATTTAATACAATTGCCGATTTCTTTACAAACAAGACCACTGCAATTTCATATGGAATTTCCATACCTACTGCCTATAGCGAATGCCTAACTCCTGAAATATATATGCGTCTCAGATCATATGGCGGCAGTCTTTTCAATCGACATGGAAATGTCTGTTTAGACTCCGATCATTCCTTAAAAGCATATATTAATTTTGTTAAATCTATAAAAAATGCAAAACCCGATTACAGAACAGCTACAGATATCAGTGTTGTCGATGATTTTCTAAAGGGAGAAACCGCAATGCTTATTTCATATCCATCATTTTTATCTGATGTTACTGACCTGAGAAAAAATAGTATTGTGGGCTCAATAGGCTATCACTTAATTCCTGGTCATTCTCCTTTGCTTGGTGGTTGGGGACTTGGTATCAATAGTCACTCTGATAAAAAACAAGAAGCTTTTGAATTTCTCAAATGGACTTGCGATGAGCAAATTACAAACTATTCCTCTTTATTAGGTGGGCTTTCTGCGCTAAATAGCACCTACACCAATGATGAATTAACAGAGTTGTATCCTTGGCTTCCTTTATATCATTCTATTTATAAATATACCAAGCCTACAATTCCTCCCAAACTATCTAATAACAAGGTCATCCCTCAATACGAAATTGATGCTGTTGTCTGTGACTGGATATATAAATTGTTAGATTCTGAAATTGATGTTCAACAAGCTATTACCAATACACATTTAGAATTAGAATCTCTTCGAAATACATATCTTAATGATGAAAGATAAAAGAAACTCAAAAATGGAGCACCTCATTTTAAATGACATGCCCCATTTTTGAGTAATAGTTCTTTTCATCCCACTTGACATTCCCCGAGAAACTCATCAAAATAAAAATAACAAAATTTATGACAATGATAAGGAGCGTACTATTTTCATGGATTTTTATACCGCCAAAACCCAATTCAACAATTATTTAAAAGACTACGACTGCCACAATGACAAAATTCGTCTAAAAATCGTACATACCTACGGTGTTGTCAAAGAAAGTGCCGATATTGCCGCCCGTATGAAATTATCTGAGGAAGATACGTCCCTCGCCAAGATGATCGCACTGCTGCATGATATCGGACGTTTTGAACAGTTGAAGCAATTTGACAGTTTTCTCCCTGACACGATGGATCACGCAGCTTACGGAGTCAAAATTCTGTTCGACAATGCGCCTCATCAAAATCTGATCCGTAACTTTATTCCAGAATCAGATTTTGACGAAATCATCCGTATTTCCATTGCCAAACACAGTGATTTTAAGCTGGATGGAATTTCCGATGCACGTACTTTACTTCATGCAAAGATCATCCGGGATGCCGATAAACTGGACAACTGCCGTGTAAAACTGGAAGACAGACTGGAAACTTTTATGGATACTTCCGCAGAGGAAACAGGCGCCTCTGCGATTTCTCCAAAAGTAAGAGATTCTATTTTACGTCATGAATGTATCCTGTCCTCTGACCGGGTAACACCGATGGATTACTGGATTTCTTATCTTGCTTATTTTTATGATATTAACTTCCGGGAAAGTCTGGATATCATCGAAGAGCAAAACTATATTCCCAAAATCATTGCCAGGATCCCTTATACCAATCCGGAGACAAAAGAAGTGATGAAACGCGTGGAAGAAGAATTGATCGAGTATGCCCGGATCGGACTTATCTCTTCCTGTCCATAATCTTACAATACACCATCCCGGCCAGCGTACTCACTGTTGTCGCCACAATCCCCGCACCTACAATTGCCGCCGGATTCACACTTCCATACTGACTCCGGTAGGCGATCACATTGATCGGGATCAACTGCAGCGAAGAGATATTCATGATCAGAAATGTGCACATTTCATTGGATGCCACGCCGGGCTTTCTTGCCTTTCCCGGCGCTCTTTTCATCCTTCTTTCCTGTTCTAATTCGGCCAGTGCCTGCATTCCCTGAAGTCCGGCAGGCGTTGCCGCCCAGCCAAGCCCCAGAAAATTTGCAATAAAGTTTGTTGTAATATACTGATTCGCCTGATGCTCTTTCGGAATATCAGGAAACAAAAATCGGATCAGCGGTCTCATTTTTTTCGATGCCATCTCAATAATTCCCGCCCGGGACGCAATTTCCATGATTCCCATCCAGAATGCCATCACTCCCACCATTGTAATACACAAGGTTACTGCATCTTTTGCAGAATCCAGAGCTGCATTCGTGATATCGGGCATTTTTCCGGTGAATGCACCATATATGATTCCGATTATAATCATTCCTGCCCACAGATAATTCAACATCTTTTATTTTTCTCCCTGCCACATATATTTTTCTACCAGTTCAAACGGTGCCGGTCCTACATCCAGTACTGCCTTATGAAATTCTTTCTGGGAAAAATCCTCGCCCTTTTTTTCGACCCATTTTTTCTTTAATTCCAGAAATTCTACATAGCCGATATAATACTTCAGATAATTTCCCGGAGATCCAATGATCAGATCATAAATCTGATTTACGATCTCCGCACTTCCGACTCCATATTCTTTGAAAAATTTTACAGTATCCATCCGATTCCACCCATCATAATGAATGCCCATATCTGCCAGCGCATACAATGCCAGCAAAATGGAACTGTTTTTCTGAAGCAGAACCGCCTGCTCTCTGGTAAGCGAATCTGCCAGATAGTAGGAACCCATTTCCGCATACGTTGCCCAGCCTTCCACATATCCGCCAAAATTGAAAATACTGCGCAGTGGATCCGGTTTTGTTGATGCGTAATAAACCGTCTGATACAGATGCCCCGGATACCCCTCATGAGCCAGTGTTGTATACAGTGTCAGCTTATTACCCATCTGGGCCTGGTTGACATAGATGACATTTTCTTCTGTGTCATCCAGTGCCGGTATCATATAGAATGCCGGACTTAGATGTGCTTCCATGGCTTTTGGCACATATTTTACTTCTACACTCGTCTGGGGAAGTTTTGGGAATGTCTTCTGAATATCCAGACTCAGGCTGTTTAATATTTCTTTTGGATCGGTAGATTCCATCACTGCTGTTTCCTTTGCCTGTTCTGCTGTCAGTCCGATCACAGCTTTCATTGCCGCCAGATCATCTTTCATTTGATTATTTGTCAGTTTCTGTAATTGAGGAACTGTTCTTGCAGATCCTGTGGACGCCTGCACTGTCAGCTCATAATATTCTTTGCCGTTTGGCAGATAACAGAGTCCTTCTTCGTTCTTACCGGATTCTTTCAACTCCACCACGGTTTTAATCAGCTGCTGATAGGCCGGCAACACATAGGTCTGCAGCATATATGCATTTTTCTGGATATAATCACTTTTCTCCGATTCGGACAGATCTGTAAGCTTCTGGATCCGATCAACAAACGTGGAAATCAGATAGTTGGAGTCTCCCATATCAATGAATGCCTGACACTGTTCAATTACGGTGTCCGCCGTATAGCTTGCCATAAAAAGCCCTTTTTGTGCCTTTTCCTGTTCAAATGCGATCAGGGAATTAAAATAATCGGGTGTTGTTTTCATCAACTCCAGATAAGCATCCACATCTTCTTTACTTTGAAACTGATATTCTGACAACAGTACCGGAATCTGTGTCTGCACACCGCTGACTGTCCCCATGGGCTCTTCATACAGCAGATAGTCACTTTCTTTTTTAGATAACTCCAGATAATAATCCAACACATCATATGTAAGCCTGTTTTCCCTTGATAATTTCCGATAGGAAAATCGTTTCAATGCCGCCTGTGTATTTTCTGTGGAAATTTTTCGGGTTCCTTTATCCGTATTAAAATATCCGAATGTAACCGGGGAATCCTGAATCCCATACTGACCGGGGTCTTTGAGTGTATAATGCAGACTGACCGTATTTGACGCCACTTCCTGACAAAATAAGGTTTCGGTAAATTTTCTGAACTTTTTATTCTGGATTTCTGAAGACTGCCCGTGACATCCGGACAATATCACAGACAACAGCAAGGTAAGAACAAGAATGATCGAGATGACTTGCTTTTTTGTGCTCTTTCGCAAACGATCTGACATGGCAAACTCCCAAAATCGATTTTGTTTTATCTTATGAGTTCTTGAGGGATGTTATTCTCTGAAACCGCATATAGATTTAAAAATCTGATTTTATTTTGGAGTCAGCCATGAATCTTTTTCTCTACCTCACCAATTTTATTGTCCCGTTTCTGATCCTTGCCATCATCGTCTATGGACTTCTGATGAAGATCAACGTCTATGAACATTTCATCAAAGGTGCCCGAAACGGATTTTTAACCGTTCTCAAGATCATGCCCACACTCATCGGACTTATGGTGGCAGTGGGTATTCTCCGCGCTTCCGGGTTTCTGGAGATGATTTCCTCCTGTATCGGGCAGTTTACTGCTGCCATTGGATTTCCCGGAGAACTGGTTCCTCTTACGGTTGTCAAAATGTTCTCTTCCTCAGCCGCTACCGGACTTCTTCTGGATCTCTATAAAGAGTTTGGTACGGATTCTCTGATCGGACTGATCGCATCCATTTCCATGTCCTGTACAGAGACCATCTTTTATACTATGAGTGTCTATTTCATGACCGCAAAGATCAAAAACTCCCGCTACACACTGACTGGAGCGCTGATTGCCACCTTCGCCGGACTTGCAGCCAGCGTGGTCCTGTCTCAATTCATGCTGCAATAGATTGTTTTGCAGGTTTGAATATGGTACACTGATGTTAGACATAAGGAGGTGTTCTGATGGCGAGTATTACTCTTGAAAATCTGAACAAGACATATCCCAACGGATTTGTATCTGTCAAAAATCTTTCTTTGCATATAGAAGACGGAGAGTTTGTTACCTTTTTCGGACCAAGCGGCTGCGGAAAATCCACCATACTTCGCATGATCGGTGGTATGGAGGATATTACATCCGGTGAAATCTATCTCGGAAAAGATCTGCTCAACGATATTCTGCCCCGTGACCGTAGTCTTGCCATGGCGTTTCAGAATTATCAGCTCTATTCTCACTTAAACGTGTATGACAATATCGCGCTTGGACTGCGCCTTCGCAATCTTCCGCGGCAGATTATTGACAGCCGTGTGAAAATGGCAGCACATTTTTTCAATATCACGGACATTCTTGAGAAAAAGATCCGGGTGATCAATGAGGCGCAGAAACAACGCGTTGCACTTGGACGTGCTGTTGTATGCAAACCAAAAGTCCTTCTGGTCGATGAAGATTTTGCCCGACAGAACGAATATCGCAGAAAAGAAATGATGCGTGATATCCGGCGCATCAACAAAGAGCTTGGCATTACAGTCCTCTATGTAACTAACAAGCGGGGAGAAACTGAGATTGCAGGACAAAAAGTAATCTCCATGAGAGACGGAGAGATTGTGGATATCAAAAAAATCTGAATCACATAAGCTCATCGTACAAAAAAGGAACGCAGAAATCTTTCCTGATCCCTGCGTTTCTTTTTTATTTTCTGCTTTCCAGATATTGGTAAATATCCCGCTTGGACACTCCCCTGTCCTTTGCGACAGCTTTCATTGCTGATTTCTTATCCATTCCCTGTTTTGTGTATACTTCCATGTGATCTTCAATGGTCATTTCTTCCCACTGTTTTCTCTCCTCTTCCCGGGCTTCTTCCCGGCTCTTCCCCTCGATCACCAGAACACATTCCCCTTTTGGAGGATTTGCCTCATAATGAGCCACTGCTTCTTCCAAAGTCACTGCAAGAGCTGTCTCATGACGTTTTGTCAACTCCCGGCATACGGTAATCTTCCGGTTTCCAAGCCGCTCCAGAAACAATTTCAGAGTCTTTACAAGACGATGAGGTGCTTCATATACGATCATAGTCCTCGTTTCAGTCTCCATCTCCTTTAAAATCTGTTCCCGTTCTTTTTTATCTGATGGCAAAAATGCTTCAAATGCAAATCGTCTGGTAGACAGCCCGGAAATTGTCAGTGCCGTAATACAGGCTGCTGCCCCCGGAAGAGATGTTACCGGAATTCCGGATTCATAGCACATCTTCACGAGTTCCTCTCCGGGATCCGAAATTCCGGGCGTTCCGGCATCTGTGATCAAAGCGATATTCTGTCCTTCCAACAGCTTTTCTACCAGCTTTCTTCCTTTTTCGTATTTATTGTATTCGTGATAACTGGTCATTGGTGTCTGTATCTCAAAATGATTTAACAGCTTGATACTGTTTCTTGTATCCTCCGCTGCGATCAGATCCACTTCTTTGAGTGTACGGATCACACGAAAAGTCATATCCTCCAGATTTCCGATTGGAGTTGCACACAAATATAACGTTCCTGTCATGCTGTTTCCTTTCTCTCACCCTCACCGGGTATACATAATTATAGGCGGTTCGATCGTTACCCTCGGTTTTCCGCCTCGAAGACCTTCGATCAGCACCATCGTAGGTTCCTTATCAATATAAGGATGCACAAATCGGATCCGCTTCGGTTCGATCTTATATTCACTCATCTTCGTCAGAATCTCTGCCAGACGAAACGGTTTATGTATCATATAAAACCGCCCTTTCCCGTCCGCAAGTAATTGTTTGCTCTCTCGTAAAATATCATCCAGAGTACATAAAATCTCATGCCGTGCGATCGCTTTGGCATCTCCCGGATTCTGCAGACCATGCTGATTCAGCATATACGGTGGATTGGTCACGATCACATCAAAAAAAGTCGGCTTGAATAACGCTGCCGCCTCTTTGATATCTCCCTGCACAATCTCAATTTTTTCCTGCAGATGATTCCACTCTATACTTCTTCGCGCCATATCAGCACTTTCTTTTTGAATCTCAAGTCCGATAAAATGCTCTCCCCGGGTCTTTGCAGACAATAAAATCGGTAAGATCCCAGTTCCGGTTCCCAGATCCAGAACCTTCTCCCCCGGTTTGACCTTGGCAAAATCAGAAAGCATCACCGCATCAATCCCAAAACAAAATCGTTCCGGATCCTGGATAATCTGAAGCCCATTAAGCTGCAGATCATCCAGACGCTCTCCGGATTTTAAATTATTTGTCATCTAATCTTGACGCTCCTTCTCCCTTTTCCAGTTCCGCGAGCTTGCGCATCTCTTCTTTTGAGACCTTCGCTTTTCGCTTACGCGGACGGAATTTTAATTCTTCCGCCTGATATTCCCTGATTTCTTTTTCATCGTTTTCCAGATTTACAACTACTTTCACCAGTTTTCTCAGAACACTTAAGGAATGGACCGTTCCTGTCAATCCATCTGAAGTCGTAACCGTATCTCCTACTGACGGAAGCTGGCTGTTTAATTCTTCATAAGTCTCTTCCTCGTTCGTCAGACAGCACATCAGCCTTCCGCACACTCCGGAAATCTTGGTCGGATTCAGGGACAGATTCTGCTCTTTTGCCATCTTAATGGAAACTGCAGCAAACTCGGACAAATACGTGTGACAGCATAATGGTCTTCCGCAGATTCCGATTCCGCCCCGGATCTTCGTCTCATCTCTTACACCGATCTGACGCAGCTCGATCCGAATGCGAAATACTGCTGCCAGATCTTTTACCAGCTCACGGAAATCGATACGCCCGTCTGCTGTGAAATAAAACAGCACTTTATTGTTGTCAAATGTATATTCCGCATCGATCAGTTTCATCTCCAGACCATGCTTTCTGATCTTTTCCAGACAAATCTGAAATGCTTCCTTTTCTTTCTCTCTATTTTTCTCTTCTGTCTTCTGATCCTGCTCTGTGGCGATCCGAATGACAGACTTCAGCGGCTGTATCACCTCTTGATCTTTTACTTTTCTGGTTCCGATCACAACCTTTCCATACTCTACACCGCGCGCAGTCTCCACAATCACGTGGTCTCCCTGTTTGATCTCAAACTTTCCCGGTGAAAAATAGTAGATTTTTCCGGCTGTCCGAAACCTTACTCCAATCACTTTTGTCATTCTATCAGTTCTCCTTTATTGTCAATAAAAGCAATTCCATCGTCAGTTCAAAATTGACATTTGCTTTTAGTCTGGCCTTTGCCTTTTCAATTCCGTCCAGAATATTCTCGATTCCCTCGTAAGAGCTCTTGCTTGCCCGGTCCTTGATAAATCTGAGCTGATCAGAAAATACGACCTGATCCACATTCTTTGTGGCTTTATAGATCAGCACATCCCGATACCATACCGAGATCACATCCAGATAGTCTGTGATATTCATCTTATAAGAAACCACTCGTTTTACGGCTGCCTCCAGCGCATCCACATCCATGTCATTAATCTCACGCAGCAGATGAACTGCCTCTTCCTTGATCTCATTAAAATGCTCTGATGTCGCAAGCATGATCGCACGTCCCATATTCCCCTGCGCAAACGCCACGCACACATCTGCTTTATAATCCGGAATCTCCATCTGTTCCATCAGATATTTTTTGATCAGCTGATCTTTGATATTTCTCAGCTTCAGCATTACACATCTGGAACGGATCGTCGGAAGAAGAATCTCCGCATTCTCTGTCAGAAGCAGGATCACCGCATAAGCCGGCGGCTCCTCGATCGTCTTCAACAGCGCATTCTGCGCCTGTACACTCATCATATCTGCATCTGGTACAATATAGATCTTATATTTGCTGCTGTATGGCTTGATCACAATATCATTGTTGATCTGCTCTCTGATGTCATCAATACTGATCGTATTTGGTTTTTCGTGTGTCACCCTGATAATATCCGGCTGATTATTCGATGCTGCCTGTTTGCAGGACTGGCACTTTCCGCATGCGTCTCCGTCTTCATCCCGGTTCTGACACTGCAGGCTCATAGCGAACAAATTTGCCAGAAGTCGTTTTCCGGAACCTTTTTCCCCATTCAAAATATATGCATGGGAAACCTTATCTGTTTTTACCGCATTTTCAATATACTGTATTATATTTTTGTGTCCAACCACGTCTTTAAAACTGCTCATATCATCACCTGCTGTCTTTTCTTGAATTCCTTCGGTTACTGTTTCAGTATAGCATAATTTTGATGTAAGATATACCCAGATTCCTGCAATTGCACAAAAAAAACAGCAGAAGTCTCCTTCCGCCGTCTTTCTTATATTCTGATCCCGGTGTCACCGTCAAACAAGTGCAGTTTATCATTTCTGAGACAAAAAGAAATCCTGTCTCCCCGTCTATATGGTGTGTCTGCATTTGTCCTCAATGCCACATCCTTCCCTTCGTATGTAAAATAAAGATAGGTTTCTGCACCGAGCATTTCATACACCAGAACCTCATGCTCTGTTCCTTCCTCTGTAAGTACCAGATCTTCCGGACGCACACCTACTGTGATCACCTCACCCATATATCCCTTTCGGAAAACTCTTTCGGCATCTTCTTCTGTCAGATTGACCGCAAAATCTCCAATCTGAAGATAGGTTCCATATTCTCCGCCTCTGCAGCATTTCCCCTGAAAGAAATTCATAGGCGGCATTCCGATAAAACCTGCCACAAATGTATTTGCCGGACAGTTGTAAAGTTCTTCCGGTGATGCGACTTGCTGAATCACTCCGTCTTTCATCACTACAATCTTTGTTCCAAGTGTCATCGCCTCTGTCTGATCATGCGTCACATAAATAAACGTCGTTTTCAGCTTCTGGTACAACCTCAGTATCTCCGCCCTCATCTGTGTTCTTAATTTTGCATCCAGATTGGACAATGGCTCATCCATCAGGAAAATTCTTGGATTCCGTACAATTGCACGTCCCATTGCCACTCTCTGCTTCTGCCCGCCCGAAAGTTCTCCCGGCTTTCTGTCCAGAACCCCTTCGAGTCCAAGAATCTTTGCCGCTTCCTCCACCTTCTGTCTGCGTTCTTTTTTCGGTACCTTTTTCAGCCGGAGGCTATATGCCATATTCTCAAATACGGTCATATGCGGGTACAGTGCATAATTCTGAAACACCATTGCAATATCTCTGTCGCATGACTGTACCTGATTCATCATTTTTCCATCGATCAGAAGCTCCCCGTCGGATATTTCCTCCAATCCTGCGATCATCCGCAGCGTTGTCGATTTTCCACATCCGGAAGGACCTACGAAAATCACAAACTCCTGATCCTTGATCTTAAGATTAAAATCCTGTACCGCAACTACTTTGTCTTCATATTTTTTATATACATGTTTCAACTGAATCTCAGCCACAGCAATGCCTCCTTAATATCTATATCTGTTCCAATAATTGCGGAAGTTCTCCCACAGAATTTAATATATAATCTGCTTCCCCGCAAAAATCTGCTTCCTGACTCACTCCGCTTAAAACACCAATGGCAACTCCCCCGTTTTCTCTTGCAAAACGAATGTCATTATATGTATCTCCAACCACTGCGATTTCCTGCGGCTTCAGTCCGAATTTTTTCTGAAATTCCAGAAACATATCTGCTTCCGGTTTCGGGCGCAGGACACCATCATCCGCTCCCACATAATCAAATTTTTCCAGTACCTCCAGCCGTTTCAGACAGTTTTTTGCAGACGGCACAGTATCTGCTGTTGCAAGTCCGATCCAAATGTTTCTCTGTTTCAGCGAATCAAGGACTGCTTTAATGTCCGCTGTTTCCACATACTGTGCCTGACTTTCCGTCACATATTCAGCAAACAGCCGCTCCAGCTGCATCCTCACTTTTCGGCTGTCCAGATAAATCTGCTCCCTTGAAAGTTCATCCGTAATATCCAGAGCAATTTCTGAATAGGACTTATACGCAAGCCCGCCATAAGGATCGATTTCTCCATTCTCGATTCCCATAGCATAAAACACACGTTCCTTTACTTCCTCCGAAAGCTCATTTTCTTTTAAAAACTGTATTACGACCGCTTTTGCCGCACCCAGCCATAAGGAAAAAAAGTCAATCAGAGTTCCATCTTTATCAAATAAAATTCCTTTAATCATCTGTTAAACCTTCTGTCTCTCCTTTGATTTCTCCGAAAGTGGTCCTCTCCGGCTCTTTCTTTCCTCGAAATACCGGATTTACATATCCCAGAAATTCTTTTTTCTTTGTTCTGACTTCCAGTCTGATCCACTGCCAGGAAGTATTTTCCAGAATCAAGTGTGTCTCTACATGATATTTTCCGTTTTCAGACGAACTGACCGACAGTTCCACATAATTTCCATTCATCACAAGAAATGCTTCCGGTTCTTCTGTCAGTCCCAAAATTTCCGCCCGATATGTAATCTCACACTTCTTTGCAGTGATCTCATCTCCCGGAAGACAGTTCTGACCATCCACCTTGATTTTTGGCTCTATTTTGCAGAATCTGGTCACACACAGATGTCCCTGCCTTACTGCATTCATCAGATTTTTCGGACTTAATCCGTCACAAAATACCCATGTTGCGGGATCTCCCACCGCAGACGGAAGGCTTGCCCCTTCATAAAATTCATCCTCCAGATTGTGAGAATCACTTCCTCCCACTCCGAACACACGAATTCCTTCATTCCATACTTGATCCAAAAAACGAATTGCCATATCATTAGATCCTGGTCCATCCGGATACGTCGGATCATTGATGATCTCCATACAGTTGATATCCCGCAGGTCTGTATTTTCAAACTGCCACTTCCAGATGGTCAGAAACGGATGATTGATACTGCGAATCCATCCTTTTTGTTTTGCTTGTGCTATCGTCTGATCCATATACGTATCTATGACCTCTTCTCCGTTATGCTTCACGATCTCCAGAATTTTCTCCGGCATTTCCGTAATTCCAAACAGATTCATGTGTCCTTTATCTGTCGTTACCTCAATTCCGGGAAGCACACAGAGTGAAGTCTTACACCAGCCGGTATGCATCAGATTATGTTCTGTCGGCACATAAAAATCCAAACCGCTTTCCTCTGCTCTTTCAGAAGCATGCCCGATCGTCTCTTTTCCGTCAGACAACCTCGTATGCGTATGAAAATCACCCTTATACCATCCGGATTCCAGACAAAATACGTTCTCCCAACGATAGCTTTTTTCCGAGACATGAAGTCCGTTTTCCCCCCAGCATTCTCCGCCGATCGGATCAGAAACCACATCTTTCCGGTCCGAAACTGTCAGTACAATTTCTCCGGTTTGTTCTCCCAGCTTCTGCGCAACATATTCTGTAAAAATACCGATTCCGATTTTCCATGTTCCGGGATAAATCTCTCCCGGAACACCTCCTATCGTTGTATCTTTTGTACTTTTTCCGATTCCCGGGTTCTGCTGCCCATATCCCAGCAGCTTCTGAAACCGAATTTCTTTTTTGGGATCTTCCAGAAACAAGAATGCCATATACCGAAATTCTTCGGGCATTTCTATCATCATCTGAATGTGTTCTGTTCCTTCTGGAATTTCAATCCATTTTTCCTGAATATTTTTTTCTTCTTTTCCGATTTTAAATCTAATCTGATCTCTCATTTTATAATGCATCCAATGCTTCCTGTGCTGTTTTCTGTGCTTCATCCAGAGCTTCCTGTGCAGGTACGTTTTCCAACTCTACCTTATCCGCTGCAATTGACAGGGCATCCAGAATCTTTCCTCCTGTCGGATCCTGAAGAGCCGGTGTTCCGTGAGATGCCTGCTGAAGCGGAACCAGTGCCTGAGGATTTTCTTCTGCATAAGACTTAAACTCTTCTACTTCCTGTGTAGACTCACGTACTGCCACATATCCTGTGCCCATGGACCATTTTGCCTGATTTTCCGGAGTTGTAAAATATTTCATAAACTCATAAACACCTTCTTTTTCTTCATCAGAAGAATTCTGAAGCATCACAAGCTGCAGTGCACCTGCCGTTGGTGCTGAAGGGTTGTCGTTAAATCCAGGCTGTTCCATGGCTCCCACAATGCTAAAGTCCAGATCTGCCTGATCTCCGGAAGAACCTGTATAACCGCCTGCTTTATTCTGCAGAACGTCGTCAATCGTCGTGTACCAGTATTCCCAGCCCTGTCCACCGGAATTTACTTTCATGATCTTGTCATCGTGAATCCATGTACGGAAGCTCTCCCATACCTCTACCCATTCGTCTGAATTGATCATCACTTTTTTCCCATCCTCACTCAGAAGAGAGGCTCCGTTGCTGAGTGCTGCATCAATCAGATTTCCTGAGCCCCACATTGGCTCCCAGCCCACAAAGGAACCATCAGAAGCTGTCATTTTCTCTGCTGCCGCTGCAAGATCCTGCCAGGTCTTGATCGTTGCCGGGTCAATTCCCGCTTTTTCAAATGCCGCTTTATTGTAGTACATCACCTGTGTTGTACCATATGCAGGCAGTGCAAACAATTTTCCGTTCTCATCCTCCCCCTGCTCATAAAATACCGGCAGATAATCATCTTTTTCAAAGGAATCATCTTTTTCTACATACTCATTGATGTCTGCAACCAGATTTTTTTCAGAAAGATTTCTGGATTTATCTGTATCCAGAAGTGCCATGTCCGGAGCTTTCTTTCCTGCAATCCCTGCCTGCAGTTTTTCATAAGTCTCTGTATAATCCGCCTGTGTTGTTGTCTTAACTTCATATTTGTCCTGAGACTCATTGAATGCATCTACAATGTCCTGAAATACATTGACTGCTGTTTTTCCCCCGGAATACCAGAAATCCAACTGAATTTTTCCATCTGCCGTCTTTGTCGTTTCTGCAGCCTTTGCATTGTTTCCACATCCTGTCACCAGGGACATTCCAAGTACACAAACTAATAATGCTGATACAATTCTCTTTTTCATTTTCTTTTTTCTCCTTCATGCATCGTATGTCATTTTTTCTTTGCTTTCTTTATGTAAAAAAGGAATTATCCTTTCATACCCGTATCTCCGCCGATTCCATTGATAAACCACTTTTGCGTAAATGCAAACAGAATCAGAAGCGGCAGTACGATCAATGTACTTCCTGCCATGACCAGGGGCCATTCTGTTCCATAAGCACCGCCTTCTATAAAGAATTTTCTCAATCCCTGTGACACCATCATCTTCTCATCCGCATCTGTGATCAGAGAAGGCCACATATAACTGTTGTAGCAGGTAATAAAGTTCATCAGTCCAAATGTGATGAACGAAGATTTTGTCATCGGACACACGACCCGCCACAAAATCTTCCAGGAGCTTGCCCCGTCGATTCTTGCTGCCTCGATTAGTCCCATTGGAACCTGCATAAATGCCTGTCGAAGCAGAAAGATTCCGAAAATGCTGACACAGTTGGAAATGATCAGCCCTGTAAACGTGTTCAGCAGATTCCAGTTTGCCAGAATAATATAGCTCGGAATATATGTTGCTGCTGTCGGAAGCATATAAGTTCCCATGATGACTGCAAACAACGCTTTCTTGCCTTTAAAATTCATAAAAACAATCGCATAGGCGATCATCGCACCTGTTACGATCTGCAGCGCCAGCGTGATCACTGATACAAACAAACTGTTGCCGACATATCGAAGAAGCGGTGATTCAAAAATGACCTGGTAAAAGTTATGCCACTGGAATTCTGCCGGAAAAAATGAACGGACATCCATAATCTCCGCCTTTGTTTTCAGTGCACTTAAAATCATCCATACAAACGGAAAGATTGTGAAAATACTGAAGATCAGTAAAATCATTCCTTTTCCGAGTTTTTCGATTCCTGTTCTTATCTTCATAATCTGTCCTTCTTTCTAATAATGCACCCATTTTTTCGATGCACCGAACTGTACTGCCGATAATACTACGGTGATTATAATCATCACAATCGCCACCGCAGTTGCCTGCCCCATGTTAAACTCTTCAAATCCAAGCTGATAATACATATACAGCAAGGTTCTTGTGCTTCCGGACGGACCTCCCTGAGTCAGAATCTGAATCTGATCATATGCCTGCAGTGAAGTTACCATCGTAATAATTACCAGGAAAAACGTGGTTGGAGAGATACACGGAATCGTAACATCCCGGAATCTCTGCCAGCTTTTTGCTCCATCCAGCCCGCTTGCCTCGTACAACTCTTTCGGAACCTTTTCCAATGCGGAAAGATAAAAGATCATCGCATATCCGAGACTCTTCCACACAGTCACAATGATCACAGCGAGCATTGCTGTGTCTGAACTTTTAATCCACTGTAATTCGGGGAGATGCAGAAATCTCATTACCGTATTTGCAATTCCCGTATTCGGATCGTAGATCCAGGTCCATACGATCGACACTGCAACAGTCGGCGTGATCCATGGCGAAAACAAAATAAATTTGATGATCCCGCTTCCTTTAAATGCTTTCTGCATCAAAAGAGCCAGCATCAGACCAAGTACGATCGTCGGAATCAGCGTTCCCAATGTAAACACAACTGTGTTCCAAAGTGCATCGTAAAATCTGGCATCCTGAAACAACGAAATAAAATTATCAAAAAATACAAAATTGTAATCCGGAGTCATATAATCCCAGTCTGTGAAACTAATATAGACAGATCGCAGGATCGGATAAATCCAAAATACGATCAGAGGAATGAATGCCGGCAGAACAAAAAGAGTCACACTGCCCAGTTGCCTGAATTTTACTTTATTCTTCATTTTTTCTATCCTTTCTTATCAACCCGTAAATCCCTGTCATAATGCCTGCCGTTACCGGGAGCGCCAGCCAGATTCCTCTGATATCCCAGACAGCCGGAAGCAAAAACAAACAGATTGGCGAAACTGCCAGGCTTTCTATATAAGTCATGAACACCGCTTTTTTCGTCTGCATGACTGCATTGAGACAGGATACATTCAACTTTGCCGTTCCCGTTAACAGAAATGCAAATGAACTGATCAGCATCCCCGAAGAAAAGCACTGCTTTGACTCTGCTGACAGACCAAACCATCCTCCAATATACGGAATCATACAAATCGTAACTGCTGCCGCCGTGATTCCAAAAATAATTTCTGCGGTGTAAGCGATTTTTTTTACTGCTCTTACCTCCATCTCCTTTTTCGCACCATGATAAAAACTAATCAGAGGCTGTACACCTTCTCCGATTCCTGTCAGAAAATACTGAACAGGAAATACAATATAAGAAATAACCGCATAACACGCCACCGCTGCATTTCCACCATAACGAAGACACTGCAGATTTGTAAAAATAAGTGCCGCTGTCGGCGCAAGTGATGTTCCAAATGCCGTGATTCCAATCTTGAAAATATCTGCAGCATATTGTCCGTGCCACAACGGTCTCCATTTTCGATAACCTGTTTTCCACAGGATCGCACATCCTGCCATAACTACCACGGCCTGCGCCGTCACCGTTCCAAATGCGGCTCCCTTGATTCCCATATTCAATCGGAACATCAGATAATAGTTCACCAGAATATTGACTGCAAATCCTGCCGCCATGCTGAGCATTGCTCCCAGCGACTGATTCATATTTCTCAAAAGAGGCATGATTCCGGTTCCTACCACCTGAAGGATACTTCCGGCAATAATGATCGCCGTATACTTGATTGCTTCCGTCTGAACACTTCCCGCAGCTCCCAAAATTTCTAAAAACGGTTTCTGTACCAGAGACAGCAAAATCGTTGCAAGTATACCTGTACCGATCAGAAGTGTCATTGTAAGCTCAAACAAATTTTCACATACCTTCTGCTCTCCCCGCCCTCTGTAATGAGAGTACAAAACACTTCCTCCCGTTCCGATTCCAATTCCGAGCGCAGTGATCAGTGCCGGGATCGGCCACGCAATATTGATCGCTGCAAGCCCTGTATCTCCCGCTGCCTTTCCTACAAAAATCCCATCCACAATGCTGTACATTCCTGACATGGTAAACGCCAGTACGGTAGGGAATGCCTCTTTTATTACTTTCTTTAACATCAAACTGTTTCCTTTCTTAATGGCACGTTCGTCATTATAACGTTCCTTTTTTAATATCACTTCAATTGCAAGTTAAACCCTTGTAAAGCAAAAAAAGAGAAACAAACGGCAAATCTGCCCGCCTGCTTCTCTTTTTATCTTTTTCCTGTTTTCTTTTAAAGCGAAGTCATTTCTTCCCGGATCAACTCTGTAATTTCACTCAGACATTTTTCCATCTCCAGATTTTCAAATCTCCTTACAATGCCTGCCCTTTTCAAATTCTCTTCGGAGAAATCCTCTGCATCTGCCAGAAAACGTCTGCACATCTCCGCATATTTGGGTTCCTTCTGCTGTCGTTCCCTGCAAAGCGCTCTCTCCAGCCTCAGCCCGTCCTCTACCTCAATGTAAATCGGAATCAGCTGTTCTTCTCCAAAATACTCCCGCATCCCATAATAAGATTCCAGAGTCCCTATCACAAGATAATCATACTTCTGGAGATCAATCTGCCCGTCATCTGCTGTAAAATATGTCCAGATTCCACACTTTGTATTATAAGAACGTACTTCTATGACACGTTCCTTCTCCTTAAGCTCGTTCAGCCTTTCTTCGTCCACAAAAAAATATTCCACACCATCGGTCTCCCCTTCCCTGATTGGTCGGGTCGTATAAGGAGTAATACGCTTTAACTGCGGCAGTTTTTCTCTTATTTTCTTATAAATCGTATCTTTTCCGGAAGAACTTTTCCCCATAATATAAAAAATTTTACTCATTTATCAACACCTCGATATAGTTTTCCACATTCATTCCTTCCACAGAAAACCCTTTGTTCTGATAATCTACTAACATTGCAGCTGTTTCCTTAGTGATCCGTTCCCCCGGAACGATCAGCGGAATTCCCGGCGGATACAAATACGCATATTCCATGGAAATAAACCCCGCTGACTCCTGCCAGCTCATGCTCCTTACTGTTTCCATTCTTCGCATTCCTTCTACCTCAAAGCTCGTGAAGACCTGTTCCTGACGGGGCAGATAATACCTTTTCTCTTCCTCTGACTTTTTTTCCAATTCCTCATCAATCTCAAACAAAGCACTGAGCAGCCGATCCATTCCTTCTTTTGTATCTCCAATCGAAGTCATGGCAATCACATAAGATCCTGCAGCCATTTCCATCTGCAGATGATATTCTAAAAGCAATCTCTCATATAACATTTTCCCTGTAAACACTCGATTCTCTTTCTTAAGAATCGTATCTTTTACAGACAGCACCAGTTTGGATCTGTCGAATTCTTCTGTCTCCATCAATCTGATATGCTTTAATTTTTTCAACTCTCCCCTTTTGCTTTCCAGATTCTTCACATAAGTCTCAAACAACACATCCCCCTGCTCTGCCACCGTCCTCAGACATTCATCCATACTTGCCATCAACACATAAGAAGGACTGCTTGTCTGAAAAATATGCAGATAATTCCGAATCTTCCTTCGATCGATCCGTGTCCCATTCAAGTGAATCAGTGCTGTCTGCGTCAATGCCGGAAGTGTTTTATGCAGACTGTGTATTACAACATCTGCTCCCTTTGTATTTGCATTCTCCGGAAAATAAGGGTGAAATCCAAAGTGTGCTCCGTGTGCCTCATCCACAATCAACGGAATTTTTTTCTGATGTACAATTTCAGAAATCCTCTCAATATCCGACAACACCCCGTCATATGTCGGTGATGTCAATACCACAGCCTGAACCTCCTTATGTTCCTCTAATAACCTCTCAATTTTCTCAGGAGACACAGCCATATTCAGTTCCATTGTCTCATCAAATTCCGGATAAATATATACCGGACGCAATTCATTTAAAAAAACAGCATGATAGACCGACTTATGACAGTTTCTTGCCATTAAAATCTTTCCGCCTTTTTTAGTACATCCCATTACCGCACTTAAAATACCCGCAGTACTCCCATTAATCAAATAGTGCGTCTCCTCTGCATGATACATGGACGCTGCCCTGACTTCCGCTTCCCTGATGATCTCCTCCGCATGATGAAGATTATCAAATCCTTCAATCTCTGTAATATCAATTCCATATGGTAAATTCGCTCGTGTAACATCCGAATTACGTTTATGCCCAGGCATATGAAACCCATAATAATCCGACTTCCCATATGCTTCTAATTTTTCATATAAGTATTCCATAAATTTTTCTGCAAATGCTTATCCTTCCAATTTATTTCTATCCGTATCACTTTCGCTTTTATTATATCTTCTGTATACCTGTGTTGTAAATTAGATGTTATCCACATCTATTTCCGATTCAAATAAATATTCCAACATATTTCAGACTTTTTCACATATTATGTCTGTGCTGAATCTTTTGCATAGCATAGGTGTAATCAAAATATAAGTTAATATAACAAAAAGAACAAGCAAAATCGCTTGTTCTACAATGAGCGTGCGGGGATTCGAACCCCGGACAACTTGATTAAAAGTCAAGTGCTCTACCAACTGAGCTACACGCCCGTATTCAATTATTTCATTACTCTTGGCAACGAAAATGCCCAGAGCCGGAATCGAACCAGCGACACGAGGATTTTCAGTCCTCTGCTCTACCAACTGAGCTATCTGGGCATAAGACTTAAAAGTCTAAATTGCGGGGGCAGGATTTGAACCTACGACCTTCGGGTTATGAGCCCGACGAGCTTCCAGACTGCTCCACCCCGCGATATTAAATTCTTCTCATAAGAGAAAGCCGATGATCGGACTCGAACCGATAACCTGCTGATTACAAATCAGCTGCTCTGCCAATTGAGCCACATCGGCAACTTAACTGAGTCCTTACGGTACTCAAATGGATGGAGAAGGATTCGAACCTTCGAAGGCGTTGCCAACAGATTTACAGTCTGCCCCCTTTGGCCACTCGGGAATCCATCCTTATTTAATAAGTGGGGCCTACAGGGCTCGAACCTGTGACCCTCTGCTTGTAAGGCAGATGCTCTCCCAGCTGAGCTAAGACCCCATCTTAAACGACCCAGAAGAGACTCGAACTCTCGACCTCCGCCGTGACAGGGCGGCGCTCTAACCAACTGAGCCACTGGGCCATATTGAAGATATATTGTACCTTCAAAACTGCATACAAAGAATCATCCATTTCCTATCACCTTGCTTGGTTATGCCCTCGACCTATTAGTAACAGTCAGCTCCA